>ENA-UOIY01000102-UOIY01000102.1-human-gut-metagenome-genome-assembly--contig:-P114-NODE-102-length-139560-cov-23.907631_pt1 | contig 139560 bp, 79 predicted proteins | sample MGYA00242335_ERZ723882 | MGnify/ENA metagenome assembly ERZ723882 | reverse complement strand
AAATAATGATGTAGTAGCACTGGCACAAACAGGAACAGGAAAGACCGCAGCGTTCGGCCTGCCGCTCATACAGAAGATTAACGTCAACAACCGAATTCCCCAATCACTTATTCTCTGCCCCACCCGCGAACTTTGTTTGCAGATAGCAGGCGACTTGAACGATTATTCTAAATATACCGATGGCTTGCGAGTGTTGCCCGTATATGGAGGCTCGTCCATCGAAAGCCAGATACGCGCCCTGAAACGGGGTGTACACATCATCGTAGCCACACCGGGACGACTGCTGGACCTGATGGAACGCAAAACCGTGTCCCTCGCCACCATACAGAACGTGGTTATGGACGAAGCGGACGAAATGCTGAACATGGGATTCACAGACAGCATCAACGCCATTCTCGCCGATGTGCCGCAGGAGCGCAACACCTTGCTGTTCTCCGCTACCATGAGCCCGGAAATCGCACGCATCTCCAAGAAGTACCTGCGCGATGCCAAGGAAATCACCATCGGACGCAAAAATGAAAGCACCAGCAACGTGAAACACGTAGCCTTCTGTGTACATGCCAAAGACAAGTATGCTGCCCTGAAACGTATTGTGGACTACTATCCGCAGATATACGGCATCATCTTCTGCCGTACCCGCAAAGAAACGCAGGAAATAGCTGACAAGTTGATGCAGGAAGGCTATAATGCCGACTCGCTGCACGGCGAACTGAGTCAGGCGCAGCGTGACGCCGTGATGCAGAAGTTCCGCATCCGCAACCTACAACTGCTGGTTGCCACGGACGTTGCCGCACGCGGCCTCGATGTGGACGACCTGACACACGTCATCAACTACGGATTGCCCGATGACACCGAGAGTTATACCCACCGCAGCGGCCGTACGGGACGTGCCGGCAAAACCGGGACTTCCATCGCCATCATCAACCTGCGAGAGAAAGGCAAAATGCGCGAGATTGAGCGCATCATCGGCAAGAAATTCATTGCAGGCGAAATGCCCACCGGCAAACAGATATGCGAAAAGCAACTGCTCAAAGTGATAGACGATCTTGAAAAGGTGAAAGTGAACGAGGAGGAAATCGCCGACTTTATGACCGACATCTACCGCAAGCTGGACTGGCTGAGCAAAGAGGACCTGATTAAACGCATGGTTTCGCATGAATTCAACCGTTTCCTGGATTACTATCGCGGCCGTGACGAGATAGAGACAGCAACCGGTAGTGAGCGTGGTGCAAGAAGTGGCGAGAGGGGCGAGAGGGGCGACCGCAACGACCGTAGAAGCAGCCGCAAAGCAGAACCCGGCTTTACCCGCTTGTTCATCAACCTGGGTAAAATGGACAACTTCTTCCCCAACGAATTAATCAGCCTGCTGAACAACAATACACGTGGACGTGTAGAGCTGGGACGAATTGACCTGATGCAGAAGTTCTCCTTCTTCGAAGTGGAGGAAAAGGAAGCCACCAATGTAGTGAAGGCCCTGAACCGCGCCAGCTGGAACGGCCGTAAAGTATCCGTAGAGGTTGCCGGAGACGAGGGTAAGGAGGCTCCGAGGGGCAAACGTCCGGGTACAGCCGGAAGCTATGGGAAAAAAGAGTTTGACAGCAAGAAGCGCAGCTACAAGGAAGACGGCAAACGGAACGATGCCACCGGCAAACGCAGCGAAAAGGCCGAAAGTCCTGCAAACGACAAGAAGAAAGGCAAGCCCAGCCGCGAAGAGCGGGGTTACACCAAAGCCCGTGGCAAAAAGGATGACTGGAAACAGTTCTTCCAGGGCAACAATGACTTTAAGGATGCAGAGCCCGACTTCAGTGAAGAAGGGTGGGCAAGACGGACACCGAAGAAGAAAAAGTGATATAAACTATAGAAAGATAATAGGGTGATAAAACCGGCAGCATCCGCTACCGTTTTATCACCCTATCCTTTTTCACAACTCTTTATCCTTTATTTCGTACAGCTTTTCGTACTGAATGCAACGAGCATCCAAACCATTTTCTCCTGCTCTTTCAAGTAGCCGGTCATCAAATCTGCCGTCACGTCATCGCCGGCTTCATTTGCCAGTTCAATTACCTTTCTCTCTTCACCAATCAGGTAGCCGTAAGTCTCGAGGATATGGTCCACAGCCTCACTGCCGCAAGAGATGTCGGACACTTCCTTCACGTTGGCAACCTTCAGGTATTCACTGAACTTATTCTCGGGCACGCCACCCAGCATCAAGATGCGCTCTGCAATCTCGTCAATCTTCTCGGCGGTATCGTCATACATACTCTCGAACTTCTCGTGCAGCACAAAGAAGCCGTGTCCCTTGATGTTCCAGTGCATACCGCGCAGATTGGTGTAATGTACCTGGAAGTCGGCCAATAATTGGTGCAATGCTGATGCTACGCCAGCCACTTTCTTTTCATTCAAATGCAAGTAATCTAAAGTTTTCATAATTCTATTGTTTTAAATATTTATACTATTTTTCTTTTGGGTATTGCAAAGATAAGGGGTAAATCAAGGCTTGTCAAACAGATAATTTCTATCTTTGCATAGACGAACTCTATACATAACCTTCAAATGCCTTGTTCATCATGACTTTACAACAATTGGAATACATCCTTGCCGTCAACCAGTTCCGCCACTTTGCCAAAGCAGCCGAATATTGCCGCGTGACACAGCCCACCCTCAGTGCCATGATTCAGAAACTGGAAGAGGAACTGGACACCCGGATTTTTGACCGCAGCCAGCAGCCGGTATGCCCCACTCCCGTCGGTATCCACATCATAGAACAAGCACAGAATATATTGGTTCAAGCCAACCGTATAAAGAATATTATAGAAGAAGAAAAACACTCACTGACCGGCATCTTCAAGCTGGGCATACTTCCCACCGTAGCTCCTTACCTCCTGCCCCGTTTCTTTCCGCAGCTGATGAAGAAATACCCCGACCTCGACATCCGGGTAGTCGAAATGAAAACAAACGACATCAAGAAAGCCCTGCAGACGGGAGAAATAGATGCAGGTATCGTAGCGAGTCTGGCAGGTATGGAAGAGTTGCAGCAGACGCCGTTGTTCTATGAACAGTTCTTTGCCTACGTGTCGCGCGAAGACGCCCTCTTCAACAACGAGGTAATCCGTACTTCCGACCTGAACGGCGAACAGCTTTGGCTGCTCGACGAGGGCCATTGCTTCCGTGACCAGCTGGTGCGCTTCTGCCAGATGAAGTCGGCACGTGCCAGCCAGCTTGCCTATCACTTGGGCAGCATGGAGACCTTTATGCGCATGGTAGAAAGCGGCAAAGGCGTGACCTTCATCCCCGAACTGGCCGTTCTGCAACTGGGCGATGCCCAGAAAGAGCTGGTACGTTCCTTCGCCATCCCCTGCCCCACCCGCCAGGTCGTGCTGCTGACCAATAAGAACTTTATCCGCCACACGCTGCTCGAAGTGCTGGTTAAGGAGATAAAACTTTCCGTACCCAAGGAAATGCTCTCACTGAAAGCAACCCAAGCAGTCGTATAGATTTCATCTATCGCTCCATAAAATCTTTCAATCGGATTTTTTGTTCTATCGGGGAAAAATGCTATATTTTTGCAAACAGAAAAAGCGAAGGTCGGTTGCACCTCAGCATCATCAAGCAAACTGGCTTCTACATTCTGTCTGCACAATCTTCGCATTGGTAAAACAAAAAACTAAACCTATTAAAAGAGAAAAATTATGGAACCGATCATCAACTCACAACTCCCTGAATTCAAGGTTCAGGCTTTCCAAAACGGAAGTTTCAAAACAGTATCCCACGAAGACGTAAAAGGTAAATGGGCCATTTTCTTCTTCTATCCGGCAGACTTTACCTTCGTATGCCCTACCGAGCTGGTAGACATCGCAGAGAAATATGACCAATTCCAAGCAATGGGCGTAGAAGTATATTCTGTAAGCACAGACTCGCACTTTGTGCACAAGGCATGGCACGATGCTTCCGAAAGCATCCGCAAGATTAAGTACCCCATGCTTGCCGACCCCACAGGCGTGCTGAGCCGCGCATTCGGCGTGATGATTGAAGAAGAAGGCATGGCATATCGCGGCACATTCCTCGTAAATCCCGAGGGTAAAATCAAGATTGCCGAGATACAGGACAACAACATCGGACGCAATGCCGACGAGCTGCTGCGCAAGGTAGAAGCTGCACAGTTTGTTGCCACACACGATGGAGAAGTCTGCCCTGCCAAGTGGAAGAAAGGAGCGGAAACTTTGAAGCCGAGCATCGACCTTGTAGGAAAGATTTGATAAGTAATAGGAGGAGCGGGCGCTTTCACCATAGAAAGACGTCCGCTTTCCTTTAAGACGTCCGCAGTACTTATATAGAAGTACTGGAGTATTTCCTCACAAGTACTGCAACTACTCTATATCAGAGATATTAAAAGACTATTTTTTCACCCCCAAACACCCTATTAATCATGTTAGAAACAACTATATTAGACCAGGTGCGGAGCGTATTCCAGCATTTGGAAGCCCGCTACGTCTTTCACATCACCTATCATCCGGGGCACGAGCAGGCACAAGAGCTTATCGGATTCTTGAAGGATGTGGCAAGCTGTTCCGACAAGCTCTCCTGCCGGATGAGTGAGATAGAGAACCCCGTGTTGGAGTTCACATTGCTGAAAGACGATATGGAAACCGGCATCAAGTTCCGCGGCATCCCCGGCGGACACGAGTTCACTTCCCTCCTGCTTGCCGTGCTGAATGCCGATGGAAAGGGGAAAAATCTGCCGGACGAAGCAATTCGTCGCCGCATCCGGGCGTTGCAAGGCGACATCAGCCTGCAAACGTATGTATCGCTTACTTGCACCAACTGTCCGGATGTGGTGCAGGTACTGAACATCATCGCATTGCTGAATCCGCACGTCACCCACGAGATGGTGGACGGGGCGCTTAATCAAGAGGAAGTGGATGCGCTGAAGATACAAGCCGTGCCGTCAGTCTACGCTAATGGCAAGCTGCTTCACGTAGGTCGCGGTTCTTTAGGAGAGCTTTTGCAGAAGCTGGAAGAAGCCTTCGGCAGTGCTCCGCAAGAGGACGAAGCGCCGATAGAGAGAGATTTCGACGTGCTGGTATTGGGCGGCGGACCAGCCGGAGCTTCCGCAGCCATCTACTCTGCACGCAAGGGCCTACGGGTGGCGATTGTTGCCGAGCGCATAGGCGGACAGGTAAAAGAGACGGTAGGCATAGAAAACCTTATCTCCGTGCCGCAGACTACTGGTGCAGAACTTGCCAACGCACTCCGCACACATATAGAGCACTATCCGATAGAGATTTTCGAGGAGCGTAAGATAGAGAAAGTAGAGTTGCAGGGAACGGAGAAAAGTGTCTCCACCGTAGGCGGCGAGATGTTCCATGCACCGGCGGTAATCATTGCCACAGGGGCAAGCTGGCGCAAACTGAATGTGGAGGGCGAAGCGGAATACATAGGACGCGGCGTGGCATTCTGTCCGCATTGCGACGGTCCGTTCTATCAAGGCAAGCATGTGGCGGTTATCGGTGGAGGTAACTCGGGGATTGAAGCTGCCATCGACCTGGCAGGCATCTGCCGGAAGGTAACGGTATTCGAATTTGCCGATACACTGAAAGCCGACCAAGTGCTGCAAGAGAAAGCCCAGAGCCTGCCGAATGTGGAAATCTTCACCTCGTCACAGACCGTAAAAGTCGATGGAAACGAGGAAAAAGTAACTTCTATCCGCATCAAGGACCGCCTTACCGGCGAGGAACGCGACTTCCCGTTAGACGGCATCTTCGTGCAAATCGGTTTGGCAGCCAACAGCGCTCCTTTCCGCAACAAGCTGGAAACGACTCCGACCGGGGAGATTAAGATTGACGCTTTCTGCCGTACCACACTTCCGGGGGTATATGCGGCAGGGGATGTATCGAATGTTCCCTACAAGCAGATAGTCATTGCCATGGGCGAAGGGGCAAAGGCAGCACTCTCGGCATTCGATGACCGTATCCGTGGAGTGATTTAGAAAATATCACCCATAAAAGTATAGGCAGGGGGCACACGTTAAGGATTGGCAAGCTTCAGTTCCTGAATCAGATTTCCTGCCTTCCCATACTTCTCAATCATAAACAGTATGTAGCGTACATCTACCCCGATGGTGCGCTGCATCTTCGGCTCATAAAGGATGTCGCTGCTCATGGCTTCCCAGTTCCCATCGAAGGCAAGCCCCAGAAGTTCTCCTTTGGCATTGAACATGGCACTGCCGGAATTGCCTCCCGTAATGTCATTATTGGAGATAAAGCAGACATTCATTTCTCCCTTCTCATCGGCATATCTACCGAAATCACCGGAGGAAAGAAGGGATAGCAACTCAGGCTGCACTTCAAAATCCACATCGCCTGCATGGGCTCTGACTTTCTCCAGAATACCTTTCGCGGTGGTATAATAATCATATTCCGCTCCGTCGAAGGGGGCATAACCGCAGACAGTGCCAAAACTCAAACGCATGGTGGAGTTGGCGTCGGGATAGAAGTTACGGGATGCGTACATACGTCGCACGGCAGAGTTGAACAAACGTTCATTCCGCTCAATTTCACCGGAAGCCTGCTGTACCTGCATATTCATCTCGAATAGCTTCGTGATGAGGTCGATGCCCAAGTTGATGGCAGGGTCATTATATATCTGATAGGTGGTGTCCTGCTCCAGAAAACGCTTCAATCCACGGGGGGTGGTCAGCTCCGAGCGGGCATAAAGACTATCCACATAGGTACGCTCGTTACCTCCGTATTCTGTCGCAATCGTCTGGTAGAGCTCGGGCAGATAGGTGGAATCCACTTGGGAGCGGTATTCTTTCAACAGTGCTGTAAACACTTCCTTGTCAATGCCCAAGTCCAGATTGGCATATTTCTCAACGATAGCTTTCAGATTGGCAACCACCGTTTTCTCTTCCCCCTCAAAGTCGAAGTTGAGGATGGACAAAGCAAGCTGCACCAGTTCCGGACCGTTCAGGAAAGATTCGGCAAAGTAAGCTCTGGCACGATAAGCATCACGGCGGCTCTTGTAGTTCAGCTCCAGGTCGGAAAAAAGATGCAGCAGATGTTCCCGCTCCTCCGGTGTCTGCTGTATCCAGCGACGGAGTTCGGTCTCCATGGCACGCTTCTTGTCCAGCACATGCAGTTTCTTGATGGTGCGGTTCACTCCTATGCTGTTCTTCCAATAATTGGAACTTTCGTCGTATTTGGAAGCGTACTTGATGCGGATGCTGTCACGGCTATCCATTTCACGCTTCCAGATGGCCTGCTTCACACCACGGACATCTATCTGAGCCTGGTTGGTGGTGGTCATCATCTCTTCGATGCCAAAAGAGGAAAGATAGCGTTCCGTACTGCCCGGATAGCCCATCGTCATACAGAAGGAACCCTCACGATAACCGTCCAGAGATATCGGAGCCACGTATTCGGGATGGTAGGGAACATTGTCGGGAGAATAGTCGGCAGGACGGTTGTCTTTGCCGGCATAGATACGGAATACGGCGAAGTCACCCGTATGGCGCGGCCATACCCAGTTGTCAGTGTCCCAGCCGAACTTGCCCACTGAAGAAGGGGGTGCAAATACCAGACGCACATCATTGTAGTCGCGATAAACGGAAAGCCAGAATTCATTGCCTCCATAGTAAGCATCCACAATGCCTATCAGCGTGGAGTCTTTACGAGAAACCTCTTCGCCAATGACCAGCATCACCGAATCTACTACACTTGTACGCTCAGATTCGTTCATATCCGGTTTTACTGCTCCAAGTACCCGACGGGTCACGTCTTGCTGGTGCAAGAGGAAGCGGACGTAAAGTTCCGGATTAGGCAGTTCTTCACTAAGATTACGTGCCACAAAGCCGTCTTTCAGATAGTCGTGCTCCACAGACGAGTGTTGCTGTATGCTGCTGAAGCCGCAGTGATGATTGGTAAACACCAGCCCGTCCCCGGACACCACCACTCCGGAACAAAAGCCTCCGAAGCTGACTACCGCATCCTTCAGAGACGGGCGTTTCGTATTGTATAGCTTGTTGACAGACATCTGCAAGCCCAACTCTTTCATGGTCTGGCGTGTCTGCTTGTTCAGATTTCCCAGCATCCACATCCCTTCATCCGCTTGTCCCGGCAGAGAAAAAAGGAAGCAGACAGCTATCAGTATAAATCTTATTTTCATTCCGTCAATTCTTGTATTATTCAGTAATCAGCCTCAATTGCTTGGCACCCGTACGCGCCTTGAGCCACTCCGCAATCTTTTCCTTCTCGTGCGCACCCGGATGCTTGCCGAATTTCAAGACGGCAAGGGTCACAGTATCCACCCGTACAGAATCTACCGCCAGTTCAATCGCATGAGATATTGATACAGTCTTTACCGACGGGTAGAGCACTTTCAGTTCCGGGATAATCTTCTTGCCCAATTCATCGAAGGTTTTGTATCTTTCCAAATTCTGCTCCAGTGTGGCAATCTTCTGTTTCTGTTCCACCAGACGCTGCTCACTGTTCTTGTAGAAGTCTTCCATCACCATGGCACGGATGGAAGAAATATCCACCGCTTCATTGTTCATGCCTTGGAGGACTATCAGCTTGGTATTGTCTAGCTTATAGTCTTTCATCTTGCTGCGGGCAATGGCGATGGAAGCTTCGGGCACCTCCTGCCCAATCAGCACGACACGTATTTCGTGGCCCTTGCCCTCGTGATGGATTTTCTTGTCCAGCACCTGCGTATTCTCAAAGGAGAGCTGCTCGTTGACAAAACGGTTGGCAGCACTCTCAAAGAAGGTATCCTGGACGATACCTACCGTCAGATAGACAGCGGGACACATGGTCAGGATAGCAATCAGGACGATATATTTACGTACTTTCTTCTCCCGGTTCTTATCCACAAACTCCTTGCGCTGGAAGTGCATCACGCGCACGCCCAGGAAAGTGGCAAGACTGATAAACACGGAATTGATGAAATAAAGATAGAATGCACCGAGGAAATAAATCAAGTTACCCGTTGCCAGCCCGTAGCCTGCCGTACAGAGAGGCGGCATCAAAGCCGTAGCAATGGCAACACCCGGAATCACATTTCCTTTCTCTTTGGTAGAGAGCGCCGTCACACCTGCCAAGCCACCCATCAAGGCGATGAATACGTCATAAATGGTGGGTGACGTACGTGCCAGCAATTCCGACTGCCCCTCGGCAACGGGACTCACCAGAAAGAAAATGGTAGCAGTGGTCACACTGAACAAGGTAGTTATCAAGAAGCTCTTCAAAGACCGCTTCATCAATTCAAAATCATTCAACCCCACAGAAAGCCCCACGCCCATGATAGGCCCCATCAGCGGCGAGATGAGCATGGCACCGATAATCACGGCTGTGGAGTTTACATTCAATCCCAACGAGGCCATGAATATGGCGAATATCAGAATCCAAAGATTGGCTCCTTTGAATTCCACTCCCTTACGGATGGAATCTACAGTTTCCAGTTCATTGTCCTTGTCTTTGCGCAAATCAAGATAGTCTTTCAGAAAAGTCTTGATAGCGAAGGTATTTCTGTTGTCGGTCGTCTTTTCTTCCATTATCAATTATCAGTTTTCAATTTTCTCTCAATGAAACGCCTCGTAAAACACTGCTGGTCATCTCGGCAGCAAAGTCCTTTGCCTTAATGCCAAGAGTTGGCAAGAAATCTGCCAAAGCACGTTTTTCCGGTGCTCCAAGTTTACGTTTAAGCATAGCAGTGTTCATGCGAAAAAGAGCTTGGTCGCCCTTACTACGTATGATTCCGAACCCCTTGTCATCCACACCACGCTCGTAAAGAACACCAGAGAGGCGTTTCTCTGTCTCTGCCAACTTATGGCGAGCCTGGACACGGTCGTAGTCAAGAAGTCGTTGCTCTATTACCTCTGCCACACGTGTTTGTACAGCAAAGTAATTTTGGGCAAAAGCAATCTCCGACTTACGAGGGTCACCATTTTGTGCCACGAGGTAGCAGGCATAACGAGTGAGCATAAAGTCTTCAATGTCCTTTGATGCACCTTTAGGCATAAGTATCGTTTTACTGATGCCGGTAAAATGATTACTCGTCTCTACACCAGCGTTTTGGCAAGCCTCCTTAGCTTTTCCTAAAACATTCTCAAACGTTTGCCATTTGGCATAGCCCAGAATGGGATATAATTCGCGAGTACTCCAGCACTCCACGCCTTCGTATTCACACGCAATGGATTCGAATCTTGCGAGGAGATTCTGAATTGCTTCTGATTTAATCATACTTGATTCTGAATTTATTGTTTGCTCTTCTGCACAATCCTTGATTTCAAAACAATCTTTATGCGATTGATTTTTCTGTCCATTGTGTCACTTCAGTTTTAATAACAGTACAAAAGTAATGCTTTTCTTGACAAAACTGTTAAATACGCAATGTTTATCAATCTAACTTCTCTAACCTCACTTCACCAGCCTACCAATGAACGGAATCTGCCTCAACGGCAAGTCGCACTTCACGATATAGGCCACAAAGAGCAGCAACAAAACGGTACGGTACGCCATACGCAGGTAAATATTTTCTATCGGGACATATTCGGCAGCCAGATAGAGTACTGCCGCAAGCAGCACATAACTACCGATAGCTTTCAGGTCATACTGAATGGGATACTTCTTCTGCCCCACGAAGTAAGACAGCAGCATGGCGATGCCGTAACCGCAGAAGCCTGCCCAGGCACAAGCCATATAGCTGTATCGGGGAATCAGAAGTATGTTCATCACTACCAGTACCGTGCAACCTATCAGGGAGAAATAAGCGCCCCAACGCGTCTCGTCAATCAGCTTGTACCAGAAAGAAAGATTGAAGTAGATACCCATAAAGATTTCGGCAGCCATCACGATGGGCACTACCCGCAACCCCGGCCAGTAGTCGCGACCTATAATATGGCGCAGGATGTCCAGATAGAACATGACAGCGAGGAATGCCAGCAGTGTGAAGATGATGAAGAACTTCATGGCTTGCGCATACATCTGCTTGTTGTCCTTGTCCCGGCTCTTCCCGAAGACAAAAGGCTCGTATGCATAGCGGAAGGCTTGTGTAAGCATCGCCATCACCATGGCAATCTTGCTGGCAGCCCCATAAATGCCCAACTGTACGGAAGCTTCCGCCTCATCCGGATAGACAAAAGGAAAAATAATCTTATCCGCCACCTGATTCAGGATACCTGCCAAGCCGAGTACCAGCAACGGCAGACAATAAGCAAGCATCCGCTTCAGCAGTTTTCTGTCCAGCACGTAGGCAAACCCACGCAACTCCGGAATCATGCAAAGCATGATGGTAGAGGTACATATCAGATTGAAAAGGAAGGCATAGCCCACGTCATCCCCTTTCATCCCTACATAATAGAGCAGATTCAGTGCAATGTTCAGGAAGATGAACAGCAGTTTGAGTGCCGCAAACTTAATGGGACGCTTCTTGTAGCGCAAATAAGCGAAAGGAATGCTTTGAATAGCATCCATCGCCACCACAATCATCATCATGCCCACGTACCAGGGATGGTCACCATACTCCAGCCATCCGGCAATGGGGTTGAGGAACAGCAATCCCAATGCAAGAAAGGTAAGCGCCCCCACACTCACACTGAGCAATGTCGTGGAGTACACCCGCATCGGGTCATCCTCTCCTTTATTGGCAAAGCGGAAGAAACCGGTCTCCATGCCGCACGTCAACAACACCAGCATGAGCGCCACCCACGCATATACATTCGTCACTACGCCATAGCCTCCGCTCTGTGCGGACATCGCCATGGTATATACGGGCACCAGCAGGTAATTGAGGAAACGCCCCACAATGCTGCTCAACCCATAAATGGCAGTTTCTTTTGCCAATGATTTTAATCCGGCCACTTCTTTAATGGTTGTTATGAACACAAAGGCACGGAGGCACAGAGTTTTTTAGGATAAGAGGAAAGAGAGACTTTATGTCTCCGCATCTCTGTATTCGTTTTCTTAAAATGAATCACTCGTCGCCAAACAAGGTACGCTGGCTACTATAGAGGCTTCGCCCCAGATGCTTGTAGGCAAGCTCCGTCACTTCACGCCCACGGGGAGTGCGTTTCAGGAAACCTTCTTTTATCAGGAACGGTTCATAGACTTCCTCTATCGTACCTGCATCTTCGCCCAAAGCAGTGGCGATGGTAGTCAATCCCACCGGACCGCCTTTGAACTTGTCGATGATGGTACAGAGTATCTTATTGTCTATCTCGTCCAGACCATACTTGTCGATATTCAGAGCCTCAAGGGCAAACTGTGCGATTTCCGTGTCAATGCTCCCCGAACCTTTCACCTGGGCAAAATCGCGTACACGCCGCAGCAATGCATTGGCAATACGCGGTGTGCCACGGCTGCGGCTCGCAATCTCGGCGGCAGCCCTTACGGAGCAGGGTACATCGAGAATGCCGGACGAACGACGTATAATGCCGCTCAACACATCATCATCGTAATATTCCAGATGCAGGTTGATACCGAAACGGGCACGCAACGGAGCTGTCAACAGACCGCTACGCGTGGTAGCTCCCACCAGCGTGAAAGGATTCAAATCAATCTGTATGCTTCGGGCAGAAGGGCCTTTGTCTATCATGATGTCTATGCGGTAGTCCTCCATGGCTGAGTACAGATATTCCTCCACTACGGGGCTCAACCGGTGTATTTCGTCGATGAAAAGTACATCATTGGGCTCCAGGCTGGTAAGCACTCCCGCCAAATCCCCCGGCTTGTCGAGTACCGGACCGGAAGTTATCTTGAAACCTACGCCCAGTTCGTTGGCTATGATATTGCTGAGTGTCGTTTTTCCCAATCCGGGAGGGCCGTGAAGCAACACATGGTCCAGCGCCTCGCCACGCAGGCGGGCAGCTTTCACAAATATGCGCAGATTGTCCACCACCTTGTCCTGCCCGCTGAAATCCTCAAAATTCAACGGACGGAGAGCGTTCTCGAAATCACGTTCTCGGCTGGTGACGGGCTGCTGGTTGCGTATATCAAAATCTTCTTGTTCCATACTATCTATCATATAACTTATTCAGCCATCCTATAAAAGCTTTTGCTTCTTCTGCATCCGGATTCAATATACGAGCAGTAATAGCTTGTCCGATAGGCTTTCCCGGTTCATCCTGCCATGCCAAGAACGTATGTATTTTTGCCTTGGAGCGATGCACTTGCTTGTAGCGTTGTATCCCTTCTGCTTCCAACTCTGACAGCACTACTTCAACTTTCCGAATCAAAAGGTCTTCTGCCGGAATCATGTTCAATGCAAAATCCTCCAACATCCCCTCAAAACGATTATTGGGCATAATCCAAATACCTACTACAGCGTCATAGTCATTCAACGGATACAAGACCAGTCCGTCAGAAGGCAAATCTAAGCCATCACAGTCATATTTATTACTGGATTTCAAAATATCAACCAATTGCCTCCAGCGTTTTTCCACATCAGTATCAGCATCCAGCACAACACCGATACGAGGATATGCCGATGGATTAGTAAGTGTCAGCCTGAACAGCCCGATTGCGTTCTCTACACTCTCACAAACTTTGATATTGAAATTCTGATTCACATGATGTAGTCCGCATAAAGACGAAACTACATGAAGGTCATTTTTCCCTTCAACGAACAAATGATAGGGCAAGCTCTTGCTTAATTTACTCATATCCTATCGTATTTCAACACCATTTTGTGCTATAAATTCCATCTCCTTGTCATCGCTATAGTTCACAGCAACGATCTCTCCTCCCCGGTTGTCTAAGCGAATTATCTGACCTCCCCGGTTCACAGCTATAAAACTATTGATACAATCGTGACTATGCGAAGTGGCAAATACCTGGACATTCAGTTTTTCGGAAAGCATGAAGATAACTCTCCACAATTGGGTCTGTACCGTATAGTGAAGCCCCGTTTCAAACTCATCCAGCAAGAAGACGCCACCTTTGCAATTGACCAACGCAAGAATTACAGTAAGAATCCGGTTAATGCCGTCACCCATCGAACTCAAACGGACACGCTCGCCCGTATCTTTCAAAGTGACAAAAGGGACACGCCTATTGGAATATTCATTCTCATTCAAGAAGTTCAGCCGGTCAATACTTGGTTCGATGATGCGCAGGGCATCCAAAACATAACCTTCTCTATCGGATAGAGAGATACGGTCGAAAAGCAATACATTTTTTCTAAGATGAAAGTCTTGCGCCAATACGTACTCAAACGGAACTCTGTCCTTTACATTGCCCGGAAAGCCACGTCGAAAGAAAGGTATTAGCATAGGGGCATTCGAGCCTGAAACCACACTCAAACCATCACCTATGTAACGAAATAAGTGTTCGCCCGAATCAGCATCGTCATCATTATAGACCCAACGTACAATTGTCCCTCCCCTCTGTTCCTCGGCTATATGTACAAGTTTGATATTCAGTAGGTCACTCTGTTCGCCAATGGAAATAGCCGTGGCATTCCTGAAATCCATCTTACGCCCGGAAAACAAGGAGCTGTAATGCTCCGACAATACTTGGCTGAAATCCACATCCCCTTTAGCGAAATCTACATTCACCATTTCCCCTCTGAAATCCAAAATCGTTTTCAGCCATTCGTCATTCCCGTTTGCCAAATAAATGGAAACAGCTTCCAGCAACGTAGATTTACCTACATTGTTGCACCCTACTATCAAATTGACCCGAGCAAGCGAATCAATAGACAGCTCTCTTAGGTTCTTATAGTTCTTGATATACAATGACTTCATACTCCAAAGCTTTTTGTCTACTGCAAAATAACGAATTTATTTTGAGATAGCACTCATCCCCTTTCTTTTTTCACATAAGTAAAAGGCGTATGGCATGCCTGGCACGCTCCATACAACGGAATATTATGCTGCCCGGAGGCAAATTACAGAAAAAAACGATAGAAGTAGCAAGATATATACTTGAAATATATTTGCAGGTTCACACTTTCTTCCTACATTTGTGTAAAATAACCAGCCATTTACTGACAGCAAACCAAATCTACCCCTGCTGAAAGCACAATGCATAGAACACGCTACTTATGAAAGAAGAAATATCCTTTACCCAAGTCCCCTTCGACTACCCCTTATGCCTCAACGGTCAATGCCCCAAGGCTGCCACCTGCCTCCGCCAGCTCGCCATGCAGAGCATGCCTACCGAAAAGGATTACTGGAAAATCATCAGCCCCAAACGCCTTGCCACCGTCAAAGGGGAATGCCCCTTCTACCGCTCCAGTCAGAAGGCGCGCTACGCCAAAGGCTTCATGAACATGCTGAACAGCCTACCCTACAACAAGCGGGGAATCGCCATCGCCAACCTGATAGCCGGCTTCGGCCAACGTACCTACTACCGCGCCCGCAAAGGCGAACGCCTGCTGCTCCCCGAAGAGCAACAATCCGTACTGAACGTCTTCAGACATCTGGATGCCGGCACGACTCCGGAGTTTGATAACTACGTAGAAGGCTACCTTTGGTAATACACTGGCAATCAAAGACTAATTTTGCCAACCCCTTGCCTCACCTTTGGCAAAACTTTGCCATGCCTATGGCAAAAGTTTGCCAACGCGGTGGCAAAGTCTTGCCAATAAGGTGGCAAAAACTTGTCAACTTGTTGGCAAGAAGAGCAAAATACAGTTTCACGATTTTCATTCCCCATCAGCGCTTCATAAACTCCTTGCGTTCCTCCTCCGGGAACTTCTCTATCGCATAACGCAACATCGTTCGCGGCATCGTCCTGCAATGCTTCTCCAAGAATTGCACCAGCAAGTCCTTGTCCCGCTTACCCATCTCCCGGAGCATCCATCCTACCGCCTTTTGCATCAAGTCATGCTTATGATGGAGCAGCCGTTCCGAAAGGGCTAATATATCGATGAAATCACCATTTTTGATAAGTGTACAGGTAGATACCACGGCAATGCGCTGGTCCCAAAGCAGCGGACTATCCGCCAGCCGGTAGAGGTCCTTGCGAGGTTTGTCTTTCAAATATTCGCCCACAATACCGGGAGCGGACAAATCGACCAAATCCCAATTATTGATACGGCCCGTTTGCGAAAGGTAAAAGTCATAAATCTCCTTTTTCCCCTTTTCATCGCTCTTTTTGAACCGCTCCACCAACATCAGCAAGGCACAAAGGCGACACTCGTGCCATTCACTCTGAAGCAAGGCTGCCATTACCCCGAAAGGTTCGTGCTTGTGCTGTTTTGCCACCTGCCGAGTGTTCGGCACAACTACTCCCAGAAACTTATCCCCCTCGCCATACTGCCCCTTTCCGGTCTTAAAGAAACGGGGCAAATACTCCCTTTTCACCGGGTCGATATATACCTCTAACTCCTGCTGAATCAATTCTGCTCTCTGCATTCTCTTTTCTTTTATAAAAAACACCAATCACACGAACTCTGCAAATATACTCTTTACATCATAAAACGTAAAGAAGATTTGCATAATTCGTGTAATTGGCGTTCTACCAGCAAGAATTGGCATTCTCTAAAAAGAATGTACTAATGCCTACTTGCGTACAGAGAACTTATAGATACATCGAGTGTGATACTTCTCACCGGGACGTAACACAGCCGACGGCCATTCCGGTTTATTCGGCGTATCGGGATATTTATCCGTTTCCAGACAAACTGCCGCACGGAAGTTGTAGACAATTCCCTTTTTACCGGTTACTGTTCCATCGAGGAAATTTCCGCAATAAACCTGAATACCCGGTTCATCAGTAAATACATCCAATATGATTCCCGTAGCAGGAGACTCAAGCGTTGCACATGGCCGCGTCATGTCACCTTTCGTATTGAGAACCCAGTTATGGTCAATACCGTTTCCATTCTTCAACTGTTCAAAATCCTGATTGATACGGCTACCGATAGTTACCGGTGTCCTGAAATCCATAGGTGTACCAGTAACAGAAGCCAACTCACCATTTGTCATAAAAGTACTGTCCACCGGAGTATAGTAGTCCGCATCTACTGTCAGCAGATAATCGAAATTATCCTCGATAGGATTGCCGTCCAGGTTGAAATAAGAATGATTGGTCATGTTTACAATTGTCGGCTTATCCGTTTCAGCGTTATATTCAATGTGGATGGCATTGTCATCCGTTAACTTCATAACCACCTTGCAACTCAGATTACCGGGAAACCCTTCTTCCCCATCTTTCGCCAGATAAGTAAGTTCCAGCTCCCGGTCACTTTTCTGTACACCGTCAAAAACTCGATACTGAAATCCCTTAGGACCACCGTGCAAGCAATGCCCATAATTATTTTGAGGCAACTGATACTGTACGCCGTCCAGTGTGAAACGTCCTTGATTGATACGGTTGGCATAGCGCCCGATAGTTGCACCGAAGTCAGAAGGATATTTTATATAATCCTGTATGGAATCGAACCCTAACACAACGTCACGCATCGTTCCCTCCTTATCAGGGACCATGACCGATACGATACGGCCTCCGAAGTTTGTGATACAAACCTCCATGTTATTCTTGTTTTTCAGTACAAACAAATCTGTCCTCTTACCATCCACCTCAGTCTGGAAATCACTCTGCTTCAAACCGGAGGCTGTCAATTCACTCTGTTTCCGGGTGGTGGTACATGCAACCATCACAATGGCGCATGTCCAAAGAATAAACTTTTTCATCATGTTCTATTTGTTATAACGGAAAAAATCCACATCCACATAGCCGCCAGTCTCCCGGGTCGCGTAATTAAAAATGGCAAACTTATTGCCCGTGAAATGTGCCATACTGAAAATCATGTGGAACTTATCACCCAACTGCATCCATTCCCTATCATCCAAACTGTAAGAAAACAATGCGTCATCGGTAGTAAAATCACAATCCATTTTGAGATACAGCTGATTCTGATTAATTTCCACGCGGGCTTTCTCCACACTACGGTCAGTCATCAGCAGATACTTCTTTCCCCCCTCTTGTGTCACAGTAAGAGTACCCGGTTCCGAACAAAATGCAGCCAGACCGGTACAATCTCCATCCTTCATATTTGTAAGATCCAAAGAAATTATCCCACTGCACTTCGGTCCTTCGGTACGCTGTGTCAAAGTATTGCGTGCCTCGAAAATACCGTTAACCACCTTACCTGTCTTCAAACGGAGAAATCCCGGACGTTCGGTCAACGACCAAAGCGTATTGTCAGGATTATGGTTCCATTGCCAGGTCAGGTCCAATTTGGTATCTTCGAAATCATCGCTCACCACCAGTTCCGTTTTCCCTTCATATCCTTTTATCGGTTTTTCCATAACCGGAGGCACCTTTCCATTCTCATCCCCCAACATCGGCCAACCATCCACCCAACGGCAAGGCATCAATACGGGCACACGTCCCACTGCCTCATGATCCTGGAACAGCATGGCATACCAATCCCCTTCTTCGGTATCGATGAAACATCCTTGTGCCACACCATGATTGGCATATCCCATGTCGTCTGAAAGAATCACCTTCATCTCATAAGGACCTGCAACCTTATCCGAACGGAAACAGATCTGGGTACGGATACCGCCTTCAGGCCACCAGATAAAAGTCATGTAGTATTGCTTCCCGTATTTGTAGAAGTGCACACCCTCAAGCAATCCTTTCGGTTCAGCCGGAATGACTTCCACATTCAAACCGTTCGGATTGATTCCCGACAAGTCATCATAAAATTCGATGATACGGATGTGGCGGGCACCGTAAGCAAGATAAATCTTACCGTCATCGTCGAACAACATAGAGGCATCATGGAGATATTCATCAATCACCAGTTTCTGCTCCCACTTGCCGGCAGGATCTTTTGCCGTATAAATATAAGATTTATTGCCTGTGCCGAAGAACACATAAAACAGACCGTCATGATAGCGTAATGAAGCGGCCCACTGTCCACGGCTATAAATGTTTCCTCCTTCCAGATTATTCTTAGGGCTTTCGTTTATCTCATCGAATACATAACTGATAATTTTCCAATTTACCAAATCTTTGGAGTGCATGATAGGCGCTCCCGGAGACATATGGGCAGTAGTGCTCACCATATAATAGTCACTGCCCACGCGGATGACATCCACATCGGGTACGTCAGAATAGATTACCGGATTGGTAAAAGTAGTTTCCTCCTGTTCTGCAACAGTTTTCTTCTTCGTATTTGTACATCCTGCAAGTAACATCAGTAGCAGGCAGCTTATCCACAAATATGTCTTATACATTCTTATTTTCTTATTTATGCTTGTTATCAATCTATTTCATATTACTTAGTTCCCGACGGTTTTTTGAACCGTTTGCTTTTGGGCTGGGGAGTACCGAACAGCGGATAATCATCTATGTTCCAGTCTATCTTCTGTGCACGGGGACTTCGCGTATCACCCATTCCCGGAGGATCTACCTGCGTATCACGTGCATGGTAAAGGATATAGTCCTCCTTGCCGTCGGGTGACTTGAAGAAACTGTTATGTCCCGTTCCATAAACCCCATTCTCGGGAGACTGGCGGAAAAGAGGTGCCGGAGCTTTCCTCCAAGAAGCCGGGTCAAGCAAGTCGGCATCAACATCGGCAGTCAGCATGCCCAATGCATAGTAGGGAGTCCACACACCACTTGCCGAGTAAACCACATGAATATACTTGCCTTTAGGACTCTTCAACGGCTGAGGGCCCTCATTGACAAATACCTTATGGGGAGGATTCCAGCCGGTTTCATTAATATAATGCCGTTCCCATTCAAGTTCCGGTTTAGAGATGAGCACACGTTCCGACCCCAATGTCCAGGGATTCTCCAGCCGGGCAATGTAAATACATTGTGTTTCCGTATCTACCCGGCGCGTTTGCCAGCCCGACCAGACCATATACAATTCTCCTTTGTGCTCAAACACAGAGCCGTCAATAGCCCAATTGTTGTCTTTGTCCGTACTGATACGCCCTTTCATCACAAACTCACCTTCAAACGGGTCCTTGTTTGCATTTTCAAGCACATACATCTGATGATTGTCCGAATTGCCGTCATCGGCAGCATAGTAGATGTACCATTTGCCCTGAATGTTATGAATCTCCGGTGCCCATAAGTTGTGCTTGTTAGAAGGATCGGTAGGAATCCAAATAGTTTTCTTTTCAGCATTACGTATATCTGTTACATCTTTGGTCTTCCACAATACCAGGCTATCTATCATGGTATGCATATAGTAGTAGGAACCGTCATGCCACAATGCCCAGGGATCAGGACCATAATCGGACAAGGGATTGGAATAAGTGCCCTCCAAATCTTCCGGATTCTTGCTGAAAATGTCGTGAATCAACTGAGTATCGAATTTCGGAGTACGGTCATAGTAATAAACACCGTTCTGCTCTTGTTCCACATCAGTCAACTGAGTATAGCAATATCCCCATACATGGTCTTTCAAGTCGAGGATAGCATTGATCTGCCCCTCCAAACGCTGTAGGAATTCCTTTTCCGTCTTCGGTGCAACACCATATCCCCAAGATTGAGTGTCAGAGTTTGCCTTATCCTGATTCTTCGCCCATTTGATACCTCCGACCTCATCTATCAGATAAGGCATTTTACCGTCATACACCGGAAAGTCATATACATCATTCTGACGCAAACCATTGAATCCGACATTGGCGGGGGATACTCCTGCCGTATAATTGGGAGTCTGGAAATATTTTCCATCCTTGTAAAGAATATCCTTCAGTTTATCAGGATTCTGTTCGTAATTATGTACTGTCCAGATATCTGTCTTGATATGACAACCACCGCTGGCATCATTTACCGGACGGGTAGGATCCAATGATTTGGTTAGGTCATACAAATCCGCAGTGAAACGCGGATATTGAACGCGGTCCGGCCACCATTCTTCGTTCATCGGTGTCCATATCAGCAAGGAAGGATGGTTTCTATCACGCACAACCAGCTCCGACCACTCCATCAGGAAATTACGGGCCACTTCCACGTGGTTAGCGTTCATTCCCCAACTCGGCGCTTCTCCCCAAGTGATATAGCCCAATTTATCAGCCCAATAATAGAAACGCTCTTCAAATGCCTTCTGATGCAGACGTGCCCCATTAAATCCCGCAGCCATTGAAAGCTCGATATCCCTTTTCAGGGCCTCATCCGAAGGGGCTGTCCAAATACCGTCAGGATAGAATCCCTGATCGAGTACCAAACGTTGATAATAAGGCTTATTATTCAAATAAATCTTGTTTCCCTCGATATGCACTTTACGCATACCGACATAAGAATTCACTTCATCAACAAGTTTTCCTGCCTCATCCATCACCTGATAAACGACATCATACAGAAAAGGAGATTCAGGTGACCACAGTTTAGGCTTTTTGATTGGAAGCACTACCACCGAACTGTTAGCTGTTTTTACAGTGGATGTCGCCACTGTCCGGCCACCATCTTTCACAGTAATCTTCAGGCAGTTCCTGCTATCGCTATGGAATTTAGGAAATACCACCAACTGTCCCTGGTCTATATCTGTGATGACTTGCACCGACTTCAATCCCGAAGGTGCTACTGCTTCCATCCAAACCGTCTGCCAAATACCGGTAGTACGGGTATAATTACAACCGTAAGATGCATACTGCAAACTCTGCTTGCCTGCACTTTGCATAGTCAAACGCAAGTCACTGGAAGCACGAACTACCAGGTGATGGGTCTTACCCGGTGTAACAAGTTTCGTAATATCCAAGCTGAACGAAGAACTGCCACCGAAATGGCGTCCTGCCAGAACTCCGTCGACATAGATTTCCGAATTGAAATAGACTGCACCGAAGTTCAACCACACATTTTTTCCATTCCATTCCTGCGGAACCGTTATTTCACGGTGATACCATATATGGTTGATGAAATCTTTATACTCCACTCCCGAAAGAGAACTCTCAGGACAAAAAGGCACTACAATCTTTTTATCAAACGAGGTTGCTTTCGGGAATCCCTGTTCCATACCCGAATTCGAAAAATCGAATGTATAATCCCATTCTCCATTCAAATTCACCCATGCAGCCCGTTCAAATTGCGGGCGTGGATATTCCTTACGTGGAATATCAGCGGCATTTGTCTGAAATGCCATGACGACAGCCAACAAAGCTGTACCAAAAACTTTTCTTATTTCCATAATCATTTTACATTAGTCACATCAGGTCCCAAATAAGAACGCTTCATTCCCCCAAAATCAAGAACCACCTTCTGTATAATGGTGCCCGGGTCAGAGCAAATCAGCTTTAACGTATGTTTGCCTGGTTTATCTATGTTCATATTTATCACACTTACAGCACTATTGCGGAATACATTCAACCGCCATTGGCTCGAATATTCTTTAGCATTGGTAGTCATCCACTGCACCATGCCGTCATCAATCATAATCCCATAGCGAGTGTCGTGTTTTGAATCGACCGGAAATAAAGGCAACGCATAAGCGTACACCGTAACATTACCGGCATTGAAAGTATAAAAATCATATTCCGCTTTAGGAGTCTTATCAGTGAACCACATATTCTGCGAAGGTTTGGTAGCTTCTCCCAATTGCACGCAATCATTCTCATATCCCAAACCTTTTATCGTCCGGATTTTTATGTCAGCATTTTCCTGTTTTCTGTGGAATTTGCCGGCATTAATGGAAACACACCCGTTATCTTCCACATAAATGCCTTTCAGACTTTCTACAGATGGAGTTGAAGGATTGAACACCGGTACAAATACTTTCTCCACTCTGCTTCCCGAAGAAATCTCTATCTCACCGACAATGTCATTTTCCATAGGAACCTTCGTCCAATCGACAGAAACTAAGATTCTTTCCTGCAAAGCTGTCTTACCGCTGGTATGACTAAGTCTAAGCCAGTTACTCCCAGTTACAGCTTTCCACGTAAACTCTTTACTCCCCTTATTATACAATTCCACAAACGAATCTCTCTTTGTATATGGATTTAGGCAAGGGAGAACATTTACCCCCGAAGTAGCATAAGTACAGTCCTGTCCGGGAATAAAGATCTGCATATCCGAATTGTCCGGTACTTCTATCTTAACGACAGGAGGCATTTCTTGATAAGTTGCTGTCCAGCCAGGAGTTATAGACATCATATGGTTCCACTTTCCCTCCAACAAAGAATTGAACTTGTTTGTATAAAAATTCAGACTATCGTGATAAGCTTGCGTCTTGTCCGCATACAGATTGGTTGCTGCACGTCCTTGCCAGGCATACCAGCGGTTCTGCTGGGCAGTCAGCATCTTCTTGTTCATCAAGGCAGCCCCTTTTACGGGATAGAACAATAATTCGTAAAAGGCTGCCTTATAAGCTTCAGGAAGAGAATTCAGTATCTTTTCACTTTTATCGGCAATACGGTCATATTCTTTCATTCGGTCCTCTGCCTCGTTGTAATTGATAAAAGAAAAATCCGTATCTATCACCCGCTCACGATCATGATGATTATTCCATTCATATCCCCATCCCATAGCCTCCGGTTTATGCTGAAAACCTAACAGATAATAACTGTTCAGGATGTCTTTCAAATCATCTTCATAGCAGGTACCGAAAATAGAAGCAAGATAATCTGCCTGATAAGTGTATGTATTCTCAAAATCAAATTTGTCAATATCCCAAGCCATATCAAGGAATAACTTCATACCCAATTCCCCGGGTTTGATATCGCCTACATTCAACAACCAGTAACGGTTTGCACCGGTGTCATAAGCCTTCCGCATTTCCTCATAAATCAAAGTGGGTGGAGTGGTATTTATCCACAAATAATCATGAGGCTCACCACAATAGGAGATATGATAATAAACACCTGCCCCCCCCTTACGCTGCTGTTCGTCTTTATTGCTCAATCTTTTCAGATAACCGAAGTTATCATCCGGCCAAACAAGTGTCACACAATCAGGCACTTTCAATCCCCGTTCATAAATATCCATCACTTCTTTATAAGGAACGAACAACTGGGGAATAGAGTCTATATCTTTATCAATATATTTAGCCAAAATAGCTCGTTGATCGTATAACACTTCTTCCACCAAGCTGACTTCTTTTTCTTTAGGTACCCCTACCAATCCTGCATCATGAATACCACGCATGGCCAACGTATAATAATTCTCATACGGAGCATTCTCCGATATACGCTTATCCAGAACTTTATTAATACCGTCTTTGTTCGTGATATAGTTCCATTCACCCATAGTATCTTTGTCCCATTCCGTCACATTATTGAACAATAACGGTTCACAATGAGAGGAAGTCATAACAATACCGTAACTATCAGCCACCACCTTGTTTTCCGGATATTTATTGAATGCCCCCGAACCGGGATGCATAGCCGGTGCCAACATATTCCCTTTCATACGGAGAATTAATTCACATACCTTGGCATAAGTATTCGGACCGATATCTCCCAATTCCGGATCAAAAGTCTTGGCCGCCCACGGTGTGATTCCCCACCCCTCATCATTGATGAAGATACCTCTATATTTTACGGAAGGAGCTTTGGAAGTATAATCCAATGTTTCCAAAAACAAAGCTGATTGCTTTTTCACAGGGACATCAGACCACCAATACAATGGCGATACACCCATTGCTTCTGAAAGGGCAAATGTACCATACGCTGTCCCACGGCGGTCACAGCCCACAATAACCAATGCCCTATCTACTCCTTTACAAGGATTGTTCAATATCTTGATTATATACTGTTCCCAACCATTTCGGATAGCCGAGACATCCAACTTGCCTTGTTCTACCAAATTGTCAATAAGATTATTGTGTCCCAATGTTCCAATAACAACCACTTCTTTCCCTCCTATAGACTTGGCAGTACACACACCCCCCCTTATTCCCGTCACTCGCTCTATGTCTTCCACGAACAAATTGGCAACTTTACCTACAACTTCATAATCTGCCGCATCAATATAAATACGACAAGTCTTACCGTTTGCAGATAAAGGGAAGTCTAAAGAAGTCCTTACTCTATCACTAAACCTAATCTGCGAAAAAGATATAGTAGTACATGACAAGAACAAGAGAAATAATAGTTTTTTCATACATTCATTATTATATTCAAATTACAACAGTCTTTGGTTGAGAGTTCCCTGACAAACAGATTTTTTTGTTACACACATAAAAATCACCTAATTTATAATTAACCGCTTAAACTCTATCTATAAAGATCTTTTTCATTTTATAAAGGTTTTCCATTCCTCCATAACACCTTTCTTTGCGAGATGAACCAAGTTCTGCCAAAATCATTATTTCCCTGGTAGAAAAGATAAGTTTGACTATTCTTGTCCTTAAAAATATGAGGATGACCTGATTTACAAGAATTCCAAGTACCAGGATCACCATTTGATAAGAAAGGTTTATTTGATACCTTTTTCCAGTGAATACCATCTGTACTGATTGCCAATCCAATTTGTTGAGGACGATTATTATATGCACCGGCATAAAACATATATAACGTACCATCCATTTCTACCACAGAAGGAGCTTCTATACAAGTCTCTTCCCACGCCCACTCAGGAGCCAGGACAGCTTCATCGCAAGCTTCCCTCCATGTCTCTCTATTAAAATTTGAACCGGCAGGTGCAGTGGCTACACCAATTATTTGCTTCACATAATCAGGAGTTCGGGTAGCATAATAAAGAAAGTATTTCCCTTTCGTAAAAACAACTTCCGCATCAATTGCCCGCCCACAACTCCAATTACTAACTTTCGGAGCAAAGATGGGATTAGTCAAATTACGAATAAAGTTCACTCCACCTATTGACCAAGCGTGACAGATAGCATCTTTTCTCTCGTTTCCATAGGTCTGATAAAACAGATGAATCGTATCATTACGAACTAGTGCACACGGTGCACAAATCCCTTTAGCCTCGTACTCTGTTGTCGGTGACAATGCTCCAATAGGTTTCCAATCCACCAAATTCAAGCTTTCAGCAATACCTATTCCCCATCCCGAATTTTTCGATGGAGCTATAGAATAGTACATCAAATATTTTCCATGGAATGAAATCACATGGGGATCTTTGGAAAAAGGTTGTCCGGTACGAATTGTGTCACCAAACATCATTGAAGGCACTTGGCATGAATCACTTTTTAAAACTACTTGTGCACGACAGAACGAAACAATCATCATTAAGACCGCACTGAATATAATGCTTTTCATGGGTAAATTATTAAGTGTCCTACAAATATGCAATATATTGCATAATAATATTTAAAAGTTAAAACTTAAAACTTAAAAACAGGAAATAACTTTTCTTTCATTTTTTATTAAAACATATTTATCTAAAACAAAACTATAAATTTATTTCATAGTAGATGAAACCACTCCTGATGGTTTATTTAAACGAGTTGAAGTAGGAAGTGGAATTCCGAAATCAGGATAATCATTTTCAAGCCATACAAATTTCTGTGCGCGTGGTGAACGAGTATCCCCAGCCCCTTCAAGATCTACCTGCGTATCACGTGCATGATATAAAATATACCATTCCGTACCATCTGGGGAAGGAAAGAAACTATTGTGTCCCGTACCGTACACCCCATTCTCCGGTGACTGACGAAATACTGCCTGCTGAGACTTAGACCATGATTTCGGGTCCAACATATCACTGTCAGTACTTGCTGTTAACAGCCCCAAAGCATAATATGGAGTCCACACTCCACTAGCAGAGTAAGCTATATGAATATATTTACCTCTAGGACTCATCAAAGGTTGAGGACCTTCATTTACAAAAATATCATAAGAAGGATTCCAACCATTCTCATTCTTATGATGTCTTTCCCATTCCAATTCCGGTTTAGAAATCAGAACTCTTTCGGAGTCCATTGTCCAAGGATTCTTCATACGAGCAATGTATATACATTGAGTTTCAGTATCCACACGGCGGGTTTGCCAACCAGACCATACCATATATAACTCACCTTTATTTTGGAACACAGAACCGTCAATAGCCCAGTTATTATCCTTATCCGTACTGATACGACCTTTCATCACGAACTCACCATCAAAAGGATCACTATTTACATTCTCTAATACATACATCTGATGATTATCCGTGTTACCATCATCAGCAGCATAGTAGATGTACCATTTACCATTAATATTATGAATCTCAGGTGCCCAAAGATGATATTTATTAGAAAGTTCAGTAGGAATCCACACGGTTTTTCGAGGAGCATTCTTCACATCGGTAATATCTGTAGTTTTCCAAAGTACCAAACTATCTTGTACCGTGTGCATATAGTAATAAATACCTTCATGAAACAGGGCCCAAGGATCAGGACCTTTAGGAAACAAAGGATTAACATACGTAGTTGCAAGCGAATCAATTCTTGCTAATTCACTTTTCTTGACTTTAGTATTTCCACACGAGGTTGCAAAAAACAATGCTGCGACTCCTAATGTCACAACGAAGCAATTCTTTATTTTCATTTTCTATATTAATTTATATTAGATTTATTGACAATCACTTACCAAGCCCTATATTTAACCATCGGATTAGTAACATTCCAACGGAAATATTCATAAGCTGTATGAACAGATACACGTTGAAAATCAGGCATTTCATAAAGAACTTTTCCACCTTCTCCCACCAATTCTACATTAATGACCTTCGAACGGTCCATTGCTCTCAATACCTCAGGGAATATAAAAGTTCTCGTATCACATTCTTCTACCATTTTGCCACCATCTATTGTATTCCAATATTCTACCTCCAAAGGGAATTCATACGTAGCATCATCCAAAATAAAACGAATGAGATTCATCTTAAAAGATTTCTTTGCAGGATATTTATAACTTATTTTAAAAGCTAATTGAATATTGTTCTCTTTACTTTCTTGATTATAGAAAACAAGCATAGCCGATGCCTCATCTATCCCATAATTGTAAGGACCATACCATACTTTATGCGATACTCCCGGATAAAAAGTTTCAACTATTGGAAAATGGAACAAAGAGTAAAACTCTACTTTTCCAGGTAACAACTTCACAGCATAATCCAAATCAGAATAGACCACAACATCTCCTTGTTCATAATCAGATTTTCGGAAATACTTATTCAAATCCTTTTCTATCATCATACGTTTAGCATTATCCCAAACATCATAGAACAAAGTAATTCCATAAACTACACTATCACAGAACTGATAAGAAACCCCGGAAAAGATACTGCTATTGAAAAAAGGACGTACAGTGCTTTCCAATATATTTTCACTTTGAACAGACTGTTTTGTTTTAACCAGTTCTATTTCTGAAACAGGGCTCAGTCTGAAGCCGAAAGGAATTATCTCACGCACACCACAGTTTTCTAAATCAGGCAGAGTCAACATTAGTTTCTTCTGCTCATTATATAGAGTATTCAACAAATTGTATCGTTTTTCAGGCACACTTTTTAGCTCAATAGGCCGCCCGGTGGCAACCAAATACTCATTTACTTGTTTCAAACGAGGCTGTTGTGCAAAAACCTGGATAACTCCAACCCACAATAACACAATTATGATATAGTATTTCATAGTCTGTCCTTTCTATTCTTTTTCCAAACCTTGTGTACATGCATAACGTTCTATCATCTCTTGGCGTTTCTCCATTGGCCACTTTTCTATAATGTCAATGTCCCATTCTCCGAAAGCATCCATAAAGCGATGCATCGGCTCAAGAATAGAAGCTTGATTCCATGGAAGCTGTTGGCGTACACTATGTCCTCGATTAGATTGCGGATTAAAACATTCTGTAAGCAATCCCCTATAGCGATACCTCATGTTTCCATCCAGATCCATAATGGAAAGAGTATTATTCTGAATCAGTTTCGCTATTTCCAGAAAATGCGTATCTCCCGTCATAAAGTATAAACGATAATATTGGAAAGAAGAAAAAGCCAGACCATTGTCTATACCAGAATGTCCGGTGGCAATCAAGGTTTGCCCTACAATACTGATGTCTTTAGGGAAATCGGTCAGAGTATCATTGATAGCCATTGGCACGTGGTAAGCAAACATAAAAGTTTCCGTGTAACGGGCAGCTTGTACTGCAGCTTCTTTCCATTTGACATTGCCCGTAGCATCATAAAGTGCCAGGAAAGCATAGATAGCCATTTGCCCGGATTCCCGATCCTTTACGTTGGGATTATCAATAACCCCACCCACATAAAGATAGTCGTGATGTATAAAGTCATAGCTAAATTCACCGGCTTTCAAGGCTGTATTCAAATACCTCTTGTCTTGAGTAACCGAATAGAGTTCGATTAGGAAACGGATAATATTAGTAGTGGTATATTTACTGTCATGAGTCGGTTTTCCGGTTCTCCAGTCATAACGAAGATAGAAACTGCCATCATCTTCCTGATTCCGGATCAACCAATCAGCATACTTCTTGCAATAAGACAACCATTCAGGCTTATCGATACCATATTTCTTCATGATGTTCCATGCCCCCATCATGCCTTCCATGCCACCCGCAGCGACACGCATATAAGCTTCATAATCACGCCAGGTTGCTTTTCGGTCCGCGTAAGCATCTACCCAAGAGCTTACCAGTCCGCTTTCCTGTTGGGAGTTGTTCACCCAGAAATCGATGACTTCCGATGCTTTCCGCACATATTCCTTATTATCGGTTTCCAATCCTTTCCGCAGAAGGAAATAGGCATTTGAAATCTGGAAACCGATAAAACCCATCTGATAATTATAGGCACGGGCTATTCCATTGGGCAAATAAATGGAAAAAGGCCAACCTGGTGCACCATTCAAATTCAGCAAATAAGCATCAAGCACCTCAATACTGGCTTCATAAGCGTCTTTTACGTCCACTTTATGTATGGCAGGAGTATATTTATTCCAAGCCTGCTTCCACACCATTTCCACTAATTCAGGAAAAGCCCTTGTCTCGTTAAAACCGAAAGCCAGACTGTATATATGCTTCACGCCCTCTTTTACAGGATGACTACGATATGCAAAACCTTTTCTCTTCTGTTCAGGCAAACGGCCTACATAGGTAGTTTCTCCTTCAATGCCAGGAAACACAAAAAGGATGGAGTGCGAATCTGTCTCCGTGAACCCCAAACTGCCAAACTGCATACGTTCGTCCACAATCCGGTTCACGCCATTCTCACCATAGAAAGTTTCAGGATTAGCATCCAAGTGTATCATGTCAATAGCTAATCCGGAAGTTTTCTCACGGGCAGACACCAATGGCAAGGGCAAACGGTCTTCACGGAAATAAAAATAGTTATCACTATAGTCACTGGCAAGAGAACCGCATCTAAGGCTTTGATTATTCTTATACCAAATACCCGGAACAAAAAACTCAAACTCTTCAATCTGTGTTTTGCGTTGCAGGGTCAGTCCGAAATAGGAGTTGAAATACTCATCGCCTTTCCCTATTTCATCTATCACCACTTCCCTATCCATACGGAAGTGGTTTTCCGTATCGGCGGTAAACACATCTTTCACATGAAATACGGTTCCACGAACTGACTTCAATTTTGCAATGCAAACCAACGATTCTTCCTTTCTCTTTACAGAGGTATAATAACCGTTCAGCGTTTCTGCATTCACTTCCAATGTAACCACATAGGGAGCGTTTAAACTCAAATAACGGATGTTACCAGTCTGCAGGCTCAAGAGCTTTCCATCTTTAGATACAGCCAAAACGGTGTTTCCGTTCTGCAATGTGTATTCTTTCTCTGTAGCCGAAGAAAACTGAATAGACAAAAGAAAACTGATGAGTATAAATAGATATTTCATGTTTCAGATATAATCGAAAATACAATAAACTTAAGTTGTGGAGACTCTGCCGACAACTCCAACAGAGCCTCCGCATATAAACACCGTGTTTAGTCCACTGGCAAATTCTCTATCTTTTTAATTGGTGAGAAAAGAAAATATTTGTTCATTCCCTCCAACTCAATAGCTACCCGATAAAAAGCATAAGTACGGTAATTGTCTATGAAATGCTCTTTTTTACGATACTCGGACAGCGGTATATATACTTGCAATGTTGTATCATCAAGATATTCTACATCACTGCTACGTGTACATGTAATACCACTATTTACCAGGGAAGTTGTACTCAACCAGATACGGATTTTTACAATATTCGGAGCTTCCTTTTGTGTATTGGTCATTTTCTCGATATTAAAAGTCGCAACGATATTGCCGTTCTTTAATTCCGCATTCAGATTTTTCAACTTATAATATGGACGTACCTCAAAATCTCTTGTAACATTCGATTTAAAATGATAGGGTATAGAGTCATATCCCTTACCTTCTCCCAATGATTCAAAATCAGGAAGCTCAAAAGGCAAAGATTCGTTCACCAATGTCATCTTATATTCTGCATCAAAAAAGAGTTGCTGATAATGTCCTTCATCGTCAACACGTATACCCGTGCCGCCGCCATCTACTTTACCATAGCCTTGTTGATAGACTCTCAACAATCCCAAATTTGAATCAAAAGGAAAATTCTCGCCATCACACTTCAACTGGCCACTGAAAAGACAAGACGGAGCGTCGTAATTATCATATTCGCAGGATACCATGACAAATCCCAATACGACAAATGCTGCTGTAATTATAGATTTTAGTTTCATTGTTTTTAAGCTTTAGTGGATTAATGGTTCGGGTTCTTTTCAATATTCGGGTTACCTTCATTCATCGGATATGAATTATAATACATCTTATTATCAAAATACAAAATAGCATTATTAGACCTGTTCTGTGCTTTCATCTTCCGATAAATCCACTTGCCGTCTTCAGATGTACCCGGAGCATAGATTTTATAGGGCCACAATACATAGATAGTGGCAGTTGGATTAGCTTGGTCATAGTACCACCATTCATCAGCAACTCTCCAACGCTTCAAATCATCATAACGATGGTCTTCAAATGCCAATTCCACGCGTCTCTCATTTACAATACGGTCAAATGTAAGTTCGTTCTCTGTCAACTTGAACACGTCTCCGCCAGCACGCTGACGTACACGGTTAATGTAATCTAATGCTATAGCCTTGGTAGAACGGCCATTATAAGTAGCCACTCCCAATTCATTCAAATAGAAAGCAGCCTCAGCGGCATTCAACAAAGCTTCGCCAAAACGGAACACTACATAAGGAACCGAACTGTTAGCATTAATTTCACTTCCTGTGGCAGTATCCACAAATTTCCTCAACAAAAAACCGGAATGAGATATATACCAGTTACTGCTACCATCATCTCCACAAAGCGGTCCATCTTCTCCTGTCACTTTCTGTCCTTCATACATTCTACTGTCAACTTCTTGGATAGTACGTGCGGCTTCAAACTCATAGCCATCTGCTGTAGGAATAGCCAAACCAGCCTGAAGATCAACAGAAGACCCTCTAAACGAACTTCCCGGATACAATACCGTACCTGCCAAACGAGGGTCACGGCCTGCAAAAATATCTTCCGGATTATCGTACAGATTATATTTATAAGAAGATGTATATACATTCATATCCTCAACCACTTCATCACCAACATAGGCATCTATCTCTTTCATCTCATGAGTATCAAGCATCTCATAGTCATTTACCAGATTGAGGACAGGATTAATCTGGCAACCCGCTTTATTATTTGAATTACGTACCAACTTACGTGTAAGGGCACGGGTTGTAAAATTATTCTTCACATTCACCCCATCATAAGCTTTACAAAAAATCAGTTCAGGATTATCGTCCGGCTTAGCAATAAAGGCTTCCGCATAGTTAGTAGCCAGGTCAGCCTGTTTCTGGTAAAGTTGATAACCTAAAGCCTCCAATTCGGCGCAAGCGTCCAAACAAGCCTTCAAATACTCTTCTGCCTTATTCTTGGGGATACCGGTTGCACCACTTGACAAATTCAGAGTCTTGGTAGCGCTTTTGTCATAATTATATGCCAAAGTTCCAGCATACAAAGCGGCACGACACTTCAAAGCCATAACAGCACCTTTAGTAGCACGGGTCCTAACTTGTGAAGTTCCAAAATCCTCTTTTATGGCATCCAACTCACTAATGATAAAATCATAAACTTCAGATTCTTTATTTCTAGGTACTGCCAATGGAGTCGGATCATCCATATATTCCGTTACTTCAGTAACCAAAGGTACACCTCCGTATTGAGTAACCATCTTGAAATAATTGTAAGCTCTCAAATAACGGGCCTCTGCCTGAAAATATTTCAACTTATCATCAGCAATCGAACCGGCAGACAATGTATTCAGGTTACGAATATGAAGATTCAATTCACGGATAAAACCATAATCATAATAATTTCTATAATCTGTTCCTACATTCCCTGCAGAAGCCCAATATTGGCTGTTATTAGATGCCTCGTCCCAACGAGTAAGGTCATAAGACTCCCCATCAGTATTAAAATCCTGCCAGTATTTCATGCGGCCATACAGGTTGGCAACAATACTGTTAATTCCAGTCTCTGATGTATAGGCTTGATCTTCCGTGAAGGACATCCGGTTTTCTTGTTCCAACCAGTTTTCACAAGAAGAGAAAAATAACAAACCTGATAATAATGCTATTGATAATCTATTTTTTTTCATATTATATTCAATTAAAAGGTTACGTTTACTCCGACTGTATATACTTTATGCTGTGGATAATCAAATCCTGTAACTGAAGAAATTTCAGGGTCAAAACCGAAATCATTCAAACTATCCCAGCAAAGTAGATTAGAACCTTCAAAATAAACTCTAAGTTTTTGTATCAAAACTTTTTTTGTCCATTTAGCGGGTAATGTATAACCTACAACTAGGTTACGTAAACGTAAATAATTAACTTTTTTTGCATAAAAGTCGTTCCAATCCCTAATAGAAGGATTATTACTACGAACAGCAGGGAATTTTCCTGATATCCAAGGAGATTTAGCATCAAAGATATCTTCATGCTGCCAAGAATCTACTACATTATATACATATCCCATTTGATCAGTACCAATACCATATTTCACATGCCAATCACCAATGAATGTATTCATAAAACCACCAGCAAAGTCAGCAGCAAAGTCAACACCTTTATATTCAAAACCTAAATTAATACCCATTGAAAGTAAGGGATTCTTATTAGCATTACTACTATCCCAATCATAATCGGTAGCTGCATAACCCAAAGGACGCTTATCATAGTCATCAATTATACCGTCACCATTGACATCCTTAAATATTAAATCACCTGGACGTAGATTCACGTTGTTAGCACCATCGATATTCACTGGATAATTATCAATTTCTTCTTGAGTCTGGAATACGCCAATTGTTTCCCACATCCATACGGCACCATTTTTCACGTTAGACCAACGATTAGCTTGTGCCCAGCGATATTTGTCCCATGCATTCAAGAAAACTTCACCATAATTATTCAATGTTTTCTGACGAGCCAAAGTCAAATTAACACCCACAAAATAATTGAAATCATCAATCCGGTCATTCCATTTCACCATACCGTCAATACCACTTACCTGATCTGAGTTCAAGTTCCGCGTTTGTGCACTGTAACCTGCCTCATACGGATAAATTATATCGGTAGGGGTAGCAGGGATACCGCTCCTTTTTCTTTTAAAGAAGTCTACTTCCAATCTCAAGCGGTCGTTCAGAAAACCCATATCGAAACCAACATTCAGCATAGAAATTTTCATCCAAGAGAGTCCTGTCTGAGGAATTCCATTGTAAACGGTACCTGTAGTATAAGCGTCTCCACCATTGCCTAAAGGATTACTGCTTATAATAGCCCCGCCATTATTGAACGTATAACCGGATAAATAAGCAAAATCCGGATAACTGCTATTAAAGTTGGTAGCCATATCATCACCCATTTCACCATAAGAAGCTCTCAGCTTGATACTGGAAATCCAATCTGCCACCTTAGAGTCTTTATAGAACTCTTCTTCTGACAGACGCCATGCACCAGAAACAGATGGGAAGAATCCCCATTGGTTACCAGGCAGGAAACGCCAAGAAGCATCATAACGACCTGCAAAATCAACGATATACTTTTCTTTATAAGAATAACCCGCACGGAAAATAAAGCTGGCAGTAGTAATAGTACGCACCGAATTCTCCACTTTGTTATTGGCATTCGTTGTAACCAAATCGACAAACGGATTCTCTACCGGACTCTGATATACGTTCAGGTTTTTCCGATCCTCCTTAAAGAATTCAAATCCGGCAACAGCCGTCACATGGTGGTCTTGCGCAAAAACATGGTCATAATTCAAAGTGAATTGCCCCATCATCTCAACTTTCTGGTTTGTGATAATACCACGATAAGTATTGGTTTTAGTAGATGCTACTATATACTCTTGTGTTGCAGGGTCATATCTATACTCATCCCAACTTTTCTCATTATCCTCCTGATGTAGATTCTCATAATAATAAGAGAGTAAACCTTTAGCTGTCAATCCGGGAAGCGGTGTCTTATACTCTAAATTTGCACTAAGTTGAATCGTACGAAAATCTTTCTGATGCTTTCCGGCATTATCTATCGTATAGGCTGCCATATTACGAGCACCATCATGGGTCGGGCTGATGTAATTCAAATAATCCGGATTGTCATTAGCATACGGCCGCATAGTCGGAATCAGGTTAAAGATAGAATTACGCATCTGGAAATAGTCATCTCCACCCGGAAGTGCAGGATTAACATTCTGTTCCATTTTACCCAATGCTTGAAAACCCACTTTGAAATTATCGGTCAACTGCATATTAAAATTTGCCTGCAGGTTTGTACGATTATAATTATATTCTTTGAATACGGCATCTTGATCAATATGACCTATTGAAATATAATAATCTGTTTTCTCTGTACCGCCACTGATATTAGCATTTACATAATATTGAGGCGCCGCATTACTCACAAAATGATCTTTCCAGTCATATCCACGATAGTCTTCACCTGTGCTCGGATTATAATACCCTGTCCTCCATTTCTCCAAATCAGCCTTGGCATTGGCAATGTTATCAGCTCCAGTCAGGTTACCGTCATTCACTTGTTTCATATAGTTACCCCACTTCCATTGGTAAGCATTCAGCAGTTCCGGATATTTTGTCCATCCTTGCCAACCCATATAGGCATTCAGATTAACTTGAGGCTTCTGCCCTTTCTTACCAGTTTTCGTAGTAATCAAAACCACACCGTTAGCCGCTTTCACACCATAGATAGCAGCAGCACCATCCTTCAAGATAGATACGTTCTCTATATCATGTATATCCAAAGCATTAAATGCAGTTTCATCCTTCATAATACCGTCAATTACGTAAAGAGGAGTACCCATATTACGAATCTGAAGATTAGTCGAAGTTCCCGGTTGCCCGGATTTCTGGCGTGCTGTAATACCAGACACCTTTCCCACCAACGCATTGGCAGCCGAAGTAGATGTAGAACGGGCAAGATCTTTGTTATTCACCGAACTTACCGCTGCCGCAAGGGTCGCTTTCTTCTGAGTAGCATAACCTACAACCACCACTTCATCCAACAATTCTGCATCTTCCTTCAATGTAATGGAAAGACTTCGTTTCCCTTTAACACTGACTTCTTGCGAAGCATAGCCCACAAAAGAAACCACCAGTACAGAATTTGTTCCCGATACTGAAAGAGTAAACTTACCATCAAGATCGGATATCACTCCATTAGTCGTCCCTTTCTCCATAATGTTTACACCAGGCAATGGTTCACCCATTACGTCTTTAACTATGCCCTGCACAGCAATATTCTGTGCCTGAAGCATTACGGAAAATGTCAAAACAGCCCATAATAAAAGGCTTTTCCTTTTATTGCCAGCCGACATAAATAAAAATAAGTGCTTCATAAATTATTATTTAAAATTAAACATAAGTTTTTACTTTTGTCCATAATCCGAAGACTGATATAAAGAATATCTATCGTTCAATCTTTCTTTTTCTGATTGAGGCATTTTCTCCACTTCTTCTAAATCATAAGAACCAAAAGCATCTTTAAATCGTATCATTGGGTCTAAATGAGCAGCAAAATTCCAGGTCAATGCTTCCATAATGGAGTTCATCCTGCGTCCTGCACCATTATTTACTCTTACTTGGAAAGCCTCCTGTTGCAATCCTTCCGGTTGTCCAGGATAAAGCTTCTGCCCTAAGTTCATCGATTGCTTGGTATTGTGAGCACTAATACGTGCAACATGAAGATAATGTTCCTTTCCTGTCAACAGGTACAGGCGATAATACACAAATGCAGACCACGCAAAGCCCAAATCGGTTGCAGAATGCCCAATAGCTATAATATGTTGTCCTACAATACTTCTATCTTTGGGCCAGTCTGTTTCTGCAAATTGATCCTTCTCCACAGGAACTTCAAACATATAACTCCAACTTTCAGTATAAATGGCAGCTTGCTCGGCAGCATCCAACCATTTTTTATCCTTCGTCAAGTCATAGACAGACAAAAAGCCATTGATAGCCTGTTGCCCAGATTCACTATCAATTGTTTGCGGATTATCCACCACACAAGCTACATAAAGGTATTTCTCATGAATATTACTGTAAGAGAATTCCGCAGCTTTCAAAGCAGCGGCTTTATAGCGTTCGTCATCAGTAGCAATATAAAGTTCCACTAAATAGCGAACAGCACAAATTGTTAAGAATTTATTCAGATTTCCAGCCGGATGCTTTCCTCCCCCGACACTAAATGGATCATATTCCATATAATAACTGCCATCTGCATTTTGGTTAGTCACCAGGAAGTCTCCAAACTTCTTGCAAGCAGCCAGCCACAAAGGAATATCAATATTATTGCGCTTAGCATAACACCATGCGTTTAACAACCCTGCCATCCCATTACAAGCCTGACGCATGGAAGTTTTCGCCCAGTCATCCCATGTTCCCCATAATGCAGCGTAACGCGTTTTAGGAAGCCCCAAGTCTGTCAATCCTTCAGAGGCCCACAAGTTCAAGACATTACACCCTCTTGCCTTATATTCCTCATTCTGACTTTCTACACCTGCACGAAATAAAGCATAACCTGCTATGGGTTGAGAACCGACAAAACCAATCTCGTAAGTATCCTTGTTTAAAGAAAAATTACGCAAATTTACACTCCACGGAAATCCGGGTCCCTTTACGGACTTATCAACAGAAGGATCCAAATAATAATGATTGACTGTTTCAATCAATCCCCAATAGGCTGAAGTCAAATCCACATTATAAACTTGGGGATTATACAGATTGAAAGCCAACTGCCATGATTCATTTACAGCAGTAGCGTAATCTGGTGTCTTACTTATTTTAAAATATACCTTGTAAGCATGTTTGTCGAAATCTTTCACTATGGGATGCAAACGCCTCCCCATTCCACCTGTACGCAAATCTGAACCAGGATAAGTCACTACTGCTGTAAATGTATCGGTTTTCTTCCAATTGACAACTCCCACTCCTCCAAACTGATAACCTTCGTCAACTTCCACACCGCGCGAATCATTCAAGACCGTTTCACACTTAGAATCTTTATGTACCAAAGTAAACGTCAATCCACTCTCTTTCTGACGCATCATTACCACAGGAAGAGGTATACGATCTTCTCTATAAAGGAAACTCAAATCTGTAGAGACCGGGATACCAGAAGGGATGTTCCCCTCTTTCTCAAAATTACCTTTATACCAAACTGCCGGAATAAAATATTCATTATTAGCCAAGAAATCTTTCGATGCAAATTGCAAACCGAAAGAGGAAGAGAAACCTTCTGTATAGGGATTATCACCCAAATCCACAACTTTCACTTTCCTGCTTAATTCAAATTCTCCACTTCCTTTTGCTACATAAGCATCATTAATTTCAAATACGACCGTGCGAGGAGTCGTTACAAAAGTAGCTTTTAACTCTATTTTGCCATCCTCCTTTGTATATGAAGAGTAAGTAGGATAAAAAGTCCCCATCTTGACATCAATCATCAAAGCCGGATTAAAATTCGTTTCCGAATTAAAGTCATTGCCATAGCCAGAGAATGTCACGTTATAAGCGCCATCTTCCGAACGTAATACATTTAATAAAATATCGCCAGAATTCAATGTAGTTTCAATAGAAAGTGAATCAGGTTTATCTTCCGGATCATCATCCTCTTTAGGAGGAACAACTTCTGTTTCTTTCAACGGAAGTTTGTCATCTGTACATGCATAAAGAGTGGAACAACATAGACATCCTATCATTATCCCTACGATATAACCACAGTTAACTTTAAATAACTGCTTTAATTGAAAAAGTAGATTATGTGCTTCCATACTTTTGATTTTAGATATAATTTTATTTTCTTGAGAGCGCAAATTTAAATAAGACCCCCTAATAATATATTATTAAAACAGACCAAAAAATTGCTCTATTTTATCAATCCATACAATTGTTCTAGATTCCGGTGCAAAATCAAGGAAAATGCTATATCCTGTCACCAAAATGCTGTATTCTGCCAAAATAAAATTTCAAGTTCTGTGAGTTTACACATGGATTTCCGCATTACGTATCATATTTTAGCCTTATTTATAGGCTTGTTTGCAGGCTTATAAGAAAGCTCTTTTACGAAAGAGCTCATGAATAAAGCAGACAACGTGTAAACAAGAAGCTTACAACCTAATTAATGTGAGTTCTTGCTTTTTCTGTTGCAGATGCCCCGACCGGAATTTGAATTAGAAATCCTGGGAAGAAAATTGTAGCACATTTTGCCCTCATAGCTCGAATTCTGCACTCCCGTACTTGTGTACCCCAACAGGCAGTCTCTTTGACTTATGAATAACCACTGCAAAACTACTGCATAATTTTTGCAGTGCTATTACGGTTTGCAGTCATTCTGCAAAGGCTTTGCACCGTCACTGCAAAAGCATGAAGTAACTTTGTAGTTACAATTTGTTGATTATTAGCATTATGCTTTAGAAGATGAATATCTTTCCGCACCAGGGTATCCGTTCAATAATATTGATATGCATGAATTTTCCTATATCACGTTAATTATATATCATATTTATTTCTTATCCATTAAATATTATATCGAATAAGATTTTAGGATATTGATTTTCAGCACACTTATTCCTCATTCTGTATAAACTTTATTAATCACTTTATAAAAAAAGCCGTTAAGTGGCAAAATTCCACTTAACGGCTTTTTTAGATGAGCCCTAAATACCACATTAACCTAGAGAAACTTATTTAAAGTCAAAATAAACAGTGTAATGTTGGTCACAGTTACGAAAAAGTGGACTTAGCACAACATCTTCAGGCTGTCCCACCCCCTCCGTACGGAAAGTCAAAGACTGGCCTTCAACTGGCTTTAGCCATTTCTCTATATCCTTTGAAGCACCCGCCAGTACCGGTATCTGAGGATTTCCTTTCAAATCGGTTTTCTTACCCAACTCGGCTGCCAAAACTACCGGACCATAAAGAATTGCCCCCTTGTCAGGGTTATCCGGCATACATTCCACATGAAGAGACATCAGCATTTCCATTGTAATCACATCACCCTGTTTCCAAAGACGGTCCAACCGGATATAACTACCGGGAACTTTTCTCACGGATTGTTTTTTTCCATTTATCTTCACCGTCACCCCTTTGACGGCCCAAGACGGATAACGCAACATCATAGGCATCCGTACACCTTCAACCGGTGCAGCAGTAATAGTAAGTTTTGTGGAAGCCTTGTCAGGATAATCCGTTTCCTGATGCAAAACCAATCCTTTCTCTTTCCAATTCAATACAGATGCAATAAACAGATTTACGTACAATCCTTTCCGGTCGGCTGTCCTGTAATAGATGGCCTCACCATATTTAGCATGATTTTCATATCCCGTACCGACACAACAAGTATTGTCTCTGAACGGAAAGTGAAAATGTTTTGCACCTCCCGGATGAAGGGTATGATAATAAGTAACCCCACCGGACACGGGATCCTGTGAAGACAAGATATGGTTATAGAGCGCACGCTCATAATAGTCTGCATAAAGTGGCAAAGCCTCCCACGTAAACAGATGGCGGGTCAACTTCAGCATATTGTAAGTATTACACGTCTCTGTCGTTTTTTCACTGAGATTACCAGACAATTCCCGAGGCTTACTAAACACTTCCTTATCACTGTTTCCACCCGTCACATACGAATGGTTATTGACAACCGTATTCCAAAAGAACACGGCAATATCCGCCGATTTTCTATTCCCGGCCAATTCATAGCCACGTGCCTCACCGATAACTTTCGGAATCTGGGTATTGGCATGAAGTCCGGCCAAACTATCCTTTTTTGCTGCCAGTGTATCCAATATCCGGTAATGGTAAAGCATCTCTGCCAGTTCTTTATGTCTGATATCACCACTTACAGCATAAATGTTATAAAATACCTCAGGCATTCCGCCGAATTCTGCAAGCAACATCCGCTGTAAATCTTCCTCAGCCAATGGTCTCAATTTATTATAGGCCCAATCACACATTTTCATAAGCACTTTATATGCCTGCTGGTTTCGGCAGAGTGTATATTGGTCAAGCAAACCGGCATACATCTTATGCAATGTATACCAAGGAGCCCATACAACATCGCCTCCCTGAATAGCACGGTCTATGAAATGTTCCGGGAAGGCACTCAAATAACCGCTTGTACCCAATACCTGTTGACACTCTGCCAGGCCTTCAACCAGTTCCACGCCTTTCACGCGGTACTGTTCATCACCTGTAGACGCATACATCAATGCCAAAGCGCTCAGAAAATGTCCCAATGAATGTCCACGCAACTCACTATCCAGTGGTTCCCAACCACCAAAAGCCTGTGCTGTAGTTTTTATCCCGGCCATCACCCGGAAATTATGTAAAAAACGATTCACATCTGCCTCTTTCAACCAGCGTTGGTCCACTTCCATCGCACGTTTAAACGGGCCATCCAGCAACCGTACATCACTATAATTAAAGGCTACTGCTTTCAAAGGGACACACACATCTACTTTTGTCAATTTCTCAATCTGACCCGGATATTGCGCAAATGCTCCGACAGGTATTACAAAAAATAAAGTTCTTATAAAAGTTCGTAATTTCATGTCGATAACGATATTAATATATCCAGTAAAAAAACATTCTTGTCAGTTTATGACCCTATGTTGTCCAGACTCTTCCCGGGGCGAATAACTGACAGTCTGATCGAAAACAAAATGATATACAAATAGTACACGAACAGACAGCACAAAGCCACCGAAGTTCCGGTTGTCAATGCATTTTCTCCAAAACTCTGCTGCAGTGTTCCCATCAACGGAGGCAGTAATGCGCCGCCTATAGCAAAAGAACAGATGATTCCTGAAGCACGTTTGGTATGTTCACCCAAATCTTCCGATGCCAAATTAAAGATACTCCCCCACATAATGGAATTAAAAAAGCCACAAAGCAACATCAAAATGACAGACAGCTCTCCCCCTATCAGTAGCGACACGGCCAAAAGAGTCATAGCCACAGTACAGCAATAAACCATAGCTGTACGTACTTTTATCTTTCTCAGAAGAATCGAACCGAACAATCTTCCCACCATCAGACCTCCCCAATAAATAGACAAGACACCAGCCCCCTTCCATTCAGTACCTAAAAAACTGACAGAATCAATCCCCAAAGCCCGCATTCTGTCAGGTAAAAAACTCGGTATACCAATTTCCACTCCCATATAAACGAAGATAGCAACTGCACCGAACATCAAATGAGGATACCGGTAAGGACTGACCGTGCTTCGCTCCTTTTCCGCAGGTGTCTCCCTTATTTCAGGCAAATGCAAAAAATAAAGCAATAAACACAGAATCATTGCAATACCGGCAATTATCAGGAAAGGGATTTGCACATTGGTTGCATCCGGACGATCTTCTACCGCCACATTTCTGCCAACCGTTTCCGATGAAATGAGCAATGCCACAAAGATAGGAGCAGCTACCGTTGCTACCGAATTGAAGAAACCGACCAAGTTGAGACGGCTGGCAGCCTCATTCTTCGGCCCCAAAGCAAGTACATAGGGATTCAACACTATTTGCAACAGAGCGATACCCAAAGCAACAATAAACATAGAGCACAGAAATGCGGAATATCCTATCATGACAGCCGGATAGGTTAATATGAACCCAATACCTACCACCAGCAAAGACAATACCGCAGAAGCCTTATAGCCTAATTTATTCAACAGATAAGACAAAGGAATAGAGAACAAGTAAGCTCCAAAAAAGGATGTATTCACCAACTGCTTCTCCGAAAAAGAAAGCATCCATTTGCTGGATGATAAAAAATCAATCAAAGAGTTGTTCATCGTAGTAATAAAACCGACCATGAAAAACAGGACGGACATTACAATCATCGGAAAGAGATAACTTTTCTTATTATTATTCGCATTCATAACAATCAATTGTGGAATTACAAATTCTACTGTAAAACAGCTTTTAGCATACGGAAGCCAAATAATCCTCCGGCATAACAGTCGGCATGTGACTGGAAACGTACATTTATGTTCTCTTTCCCTTGAGTGAAAGAAAGAGGTATTTCATAAACTTCCTCAAAAACCTTATTTCCATGTGTCCCATCCAGCTTCACCGTTTTAAACAAAACTCCATCTATCAGAATATCAAAATTGCGTTTGTCTTTGTCTGCCCCCCAATATGAACAGATCATCTGCATCTTCTGTGTGGAATCCACCTTTACATCGAAAGAAAACCAACCGTTAAAAGCATCGCGAAAAGCATAACCGTTGGCGTAGCCTGAATTAGAATTTTCCGATTCCAAACCATGCTCTCTTTCAGGTTGCATCTCCCCAATCCTGAATAAATCGGTCGTATGCGCCTCCAAAAGTCTCTGTTCTTCCATCATTTTCTGGTACTCCATTTCCTTCAAAGCCCATTCTTTCTCTGAAAAGACATCGAAATAAACAGTATATTTCTGATCATACACTGCATAAAAAGGAAGTAATGGAAGTTCGGGATTGGCCGTTGTCGATGCAACAAACGACAACTCTTCACCCGCAACCGGACGAATTGCATCGGTAATCATACCTGAATCTGAAATAAAATGAGAAATATCATATATTTTCACGTCCCCCTTGCCTAACGGAGCAGCCAAGAGTATAGGTCCATAGAATATACCCATCCGTTTTGGATTATCAGGCATGGAAACAGTATACAAACTCATTGGAATGTCTATAGTCAGTGTTGTGTTGTCACTCCATCTTTCTTTTAAGGTGAAATAAGACCCAGGGGTACCTTGTATCATTCTTTCCTCTCCATTCAAAGTTACTTTCAGGCCGTTTACAGCCCATTTCGGATAACGGATGTGCAATGGAAACACCTGTCCTTTCCCTTTAAAGCTTATCCGGACTTTCGTGTCCGATGGGAAGTGTGTTTCCAATTTTACTTCCATTTTCCTCTCTTTCCAAATCAGGACTGTAGGTATAAATAGGTTTACAAACAATCCTTTGTCCTCAGCCGATTCAAAGAATACACTCTCGGCATATTTCACATGATTCTCCAGGCCGCTACCCACACAACACCAAAAGTCGCCATAGCGGGTACTGAATTCTTTTTCCGTACCCGATTCTAAAGGTACACAATAGCACACCATACCGTTATCCGGATTCTGCGAAGCTAAAATATGATTGTATAACGCACGTTCATAATAATCCATATAAACGGACTGCGCATCCCAGGAAAACAAATGCCTGGTAAGTTTCAGCATATTATAGGTATTGCAAGTTTCCGAAGTGAAAGCACTCAAGCGGTCATTCAGGCAGTCAGGAGGACCCAAATGTTCATAATTACTATTTCCACCGTTCACATACGTATGATGGCCAACGATACGTTCCCAATAGAAAGTGGCTATCGTATGAGCCTTTTTATCACCGGTCAATTCATAAAGACGGGCTTCGCCGATGATTTTAGGAACTTGTGTATTCGAATGTTTTCCAGCCAATTCATCGCGTTTCTCACTCAGAGGGTCAAGAATAGCCTGATGATAGAACTGGTGTGCCAACCGTAAATAGTCCTTATTTCCGGTAATGGCATACATCTCTGCCAAAACCTCATTCATCCCACCAAACTCACTGCGTAGCATCTTCTGGAACTGTTCTTCCGATAGATGTCCAAAACTGTTAACAGCCCAATCAGAAAGCCTGGTTACTACTCTCCTAGCCTCTTCATTATCTGTATACCGATACGCATCAATCAATCCTGCCCATAGTTTATGCAAAGTATACCAAGGCACCCACCCTCCATTCAAATCAAATCCTTCAGTACGGATATCACCGGCAGAAACCTCGGCCCAGATCTTATCTTCATCGGGGATGCCACCTACATAACCGGTCTTACGGGCATACTGGCATTCTGCCAGTTCTCTTATAATATAATCAACCCGTTCCTTGAAACGTACATCACCACTGGCTGCATACATCATGGAACATGCCGAAAGATAATGCCCGAGTGTATGCCCTGAAACTCCCAACGTTTCCCAGCCACCATAAATCTCTCCTTTAGGCTGTAATCCGGCATTCAGACGGAAACGGTGTAACAAACGGTCTGGCTCAAGGTCAAGAAGCCACCGTGCATCCTTATCCATTGCATGTTTGAACAGACTCCCTTCCAGCAGTCTCAAGTCAGAAAGAGGGAAAGGCCTGGCTTCCACCTTGACTTTATCTTTGACTGTCACTTCCGGCCAGAAATTACCGGCCAAAGAATATGTTGCCAAAGACAACAGAAACAGTAGTAATGTATTTTTCATGGTAATGCAGTTTACTATAGTCTATACAGACTACAGACGATTATTATATTCATCCAGCGCTTCATAGAAAGCTTCTATATTTTTTATAGGAATCTCTGGCGGAACATCGCAACCGGTAGATAATACAAAGTTTTTCCATTTAGCCGTATTTTGTAACAATGCCATTGTTTCTTCCTTCACTTTCTCAGGAGAAGCTTGTTTCATGATACCTACCGGATCGATATTCCCCATCGCAAGAACATCACCGTGACATTCAGCCAAAGCATTCACCATATCTATCTTATTGCCAAAATGTACAGCCGCCGCTTTCGTCTCGACCATAGCTGCCGTACAGTGCCCGGCATTGCCGCAATTGTGCAATACAATCATAAAATGGTCATCTTGTAATTCTTCTACAATTTTAGAAACATATACGGATGAAAAGGCCGAACAATCTTCATTAGAAACCAAACCTGCAGCAGGCTCAGCTATAATAACCCCGCTAACTCCCGTTTCTTTCATGGCTCGCAAATAGCGAAGAATAAACTCATTGCATTTCTCTAACAGCAAACGAATGGTCTCAGGTTCCATATAGAGTGCCATCATCATCTCCGACATGTCAAACAAGCGACCTGCCAAAGAAAATGGACCAATACATCCGCCGAAAACAGGTTTATCCGTAATACATTTTGCTGCCAGCTTATTGGCTCCCAAATACTGGGGGACACGAGCCGTTTCCAATGAAGGAATTTCAAGAGCTTCTATCGAAGTTCGGTCGGAAACCAATCTTCCTATCACATTCGGTACCTCGTTCTCCTCGAACGCCACTTTGGCTCCAAAAGCTTCAGCTTCTACTGTCAAATCCATAATCACCGTACAAGCTGCAGCCGGATATATTTCATTCAGTTTCTGAATGGCTTCAGCATGTTTTTGTCCGTCAGTAACGGCCTGCTTCACCGTATATCCACACAACTCAATACCGGGATGCGTCATTATCGGGATAGCTATTCTCCCGGGGTTACCCATGACGTTATGGGCCCATTCTTTCATATTTATCATACAACTTTTTCCTTTCTTTTATAACAATGTCTGTTATTACAAATCTCACAACGGTAAGGCTGAAGAAGCAGCTCTTTCCCTAATCCGAAAAAACCGCTGACAGACTTCACAGGTGACATCAGGAAAGAATCCGACAAGGTAATACCACAAGGTTGCGGTGGAAACAAAGAGAACAGCTTTTGTTGTTCACGTATATCCCAACCACAATATCCGGGACTATATGGCAGACTGTGACGAAACTCACATTCCTTGTCCAGTTCTTTACCAAGCAATGTGACACACCTTTCGGCAATAACACTTCCGACAGAATCGGCTACATATTCCTTCACAATATTGTCTTGTTTTTTAAGACGATGCAGATAATCGTCATACTCTTTTCCTGCCGTAGCCACAAACAGACAGACATGGGTCATTCCGGACAAATAAGAACCGATAATTCCTCCGGGAGAAAACTCCATATCTCCAGCCAATATGTGTGACTTGGATGGTTGTCGGGCTTCTAAAATCTGAAACATGTAACGAGGTGTACATAGAGACTGTATCTCTGCCCGAACTTCATTCACAAGCGCACAGATATCAGGTTCCGGAGTAGTTCCCCGGTAACCCATTGCCATGTACACCTCCTCTTCAGAAAATTCAGACGGTTGCAACCTTATCTGTCTTTCTTCTAACATGCCTGTAAAACTCTTTTAGCCAAAAGTACCGCACCATTTGCATTGGAACTGTACCCATCGGCCCCAATCCGCATGGCAAATTCCTCATTGACAGGAGCCCCGCCAACCAATACTTTCACTTTATCTCGTAAACCTTCAGCAGCCAGTGTATCAATCACATTCTGCATATAATTCATGGTTGTGGTGAGCAATGCAGATAGACAAACTATCTGAGGATTATATTTCTTCACAGCCTCAACAAATTGCCGGTCAGAAATATCCACACCTAAATTTATTACTTCAAATCCGCATCCCTCCAGCATGGAAGCCACCAGATTTTTTCCAATATCATGCAAATCTCCTTTGACAGTTCCGATAACAAGGGTACCTAATGAAGTTCCGGATGCATCTTTCAGTAAAGGTTTCAGGATTTCAAGACACCCTTTCATGGCACGTGCCGCCAATAACAGATTTGGTACAAACGCTTTCCCTTTTTCAAAACGTTGGCCTATCTCCTCCATTCCTTTTATCAAATAATTGTTGATAATGTCCTGTGCTTCTACCCCTGCAGCAATTGCTTCGTTGACAATTGTCTTTGCATCTTCCAGTTTACCGGAAACAATACATTCTTTTAAATTCACTAACTCTGCCATAGTTTCATTATATTATTTTAATTGTTTCTGAGCAACTTCTATAAATGCCAATATGTTTTCAAACGGCGTATCACTTTCCACCGAGTGCGAAGGTGAGAAAATATAACCTCCTTCTTTACCCAATTCCAATAAACGCTCTGATTCAGTCACCACTTCCTCACGGGTTCCGAAAGGAAGGATTTTCTGCATGGACAATCCGCCATGGAAAGCCAAACGTCCTCTATAACGAGGCAAAATATCATATACATCCATTACCTCCGGCTGGAATGGATTGAATGAATTCAAACCGATATCAATCAAGTCGTCGAACAATTCGTCCACATCTCCACAGCTATGTATCATTACATATTTTCCGGCTGCACGCACATGACCATACATACGTTTCAAACGAGGGTAAATAAATTCTTTCCAAATATCATATCCCATGATAAGACCTTTCTGCTGCCCCCAGTCATCTCCAAAGTAAACAGCATCAATATCATATTCAAGAGCCTTGTCCACTTGTGCCAAATTATAATCACAAATAGCATCCAGAAGCTGATGAACAAAATCCGGATTAATGATAAAATCCATCAACAGATTTTCCATACCACGCATAGTCCATGCACGCTCATAAAGAGAAAAACCTATCTGGAAACAACGGAACATATCAGGCTTAGCCTCTATTTCCGACTCTATATTTGCAAAAAAACGAGGATCCAACGGATTCGGGAAAGTATATCCCTCCAATGTAGGTTCGGGTAAAACAATACTCTTCACATCACCGATATCTTTATCAATACTTCTGTCCCAAACTACTTTGAAGACATCCTGGTACAAATCACCACCAAGATGTTCGAAAAAGCCGATGTCACTACCTAATTGCAGTATATGATTACCCAAAACCACATCCAAATCTTTCACACCGTAATATTCCTCCAACTGTTCTTTCGGTTCTTTTGTAAATTTGAACGACCAAGGTACATAAGGCGGCTTTTTGCCATCAAGTACCATTTTTATCACTTCACGCTTTGTCATATCAACATATTCTTCTAATTATTTAATCATACAACAATAAAAGTACCCCGAAAACAATCTTTTTATCTTTAAAAAAAACAACCTTTTGCCTCACTGAAAAACTTTTACCTCTTCTAATTCAATGTAAATAAAATGGCTTATCACATTTGAAAAGCAAGTGTACACAACTTTTAGTTTGAACTATTTGAAACGTCTAAATCCATTAATTTCTTCTTATTAAAAAATCATAAAGGGAACTATAGACAACCTAAATAAGGAAAGAATAGCATATACCAATAAAAACAATCTTACTGCATATACAAATCTAATAATCCATAAGTAACAGAGTTTAAAGTTAATAATAATCTTACCGAACTGACAATGCAAATATATGCCATACATAATAAAAGCTTTAGCCACACAATACCAAAAATTAATGTTTTTCATCCAACTCAAATCACCACAGCTTCATTTCCAATACAAAAAATAATGTTTTCTTGCCATTTCTTAATATTTTTTTGTCCGAACATTCTTTTTATCTCCTTTATCTTGACTAATCGGACTATTCTTTATTTTATTTTCATAGTTTTGCACAACTAAAAACCGATTAAATTCATATTTATGAAAAAAATAACAATTGTGCTGTTGCTGACAGTTCTATGCATAGAAAGCATTTTCTCACAAGCATATTACTTCAAACATTATAACAATAATTCCGGATTATCTCTAAATACTGTTATGAGTATTTTCCAAGATAGCAAAGGATTTATATGGATAGGTACCAAAAACGGACTGAACAGATTTGATGGACATAATTTCAAAATCTTTCAACGAGGTGACTCTATTAATGAGTTAAGAAACAGTATGATTTTCTGTATTACAGAAGACCGTAATAAGATTCTATGGCTTGGTACAGATCAAGGTATATCACTTTACAATCCCTTTACCGAGAATTTCTCCAATTTCAATTTGAAAACAGACAAGCAGGAAGAAATAAAAGGATATATCAGTAAAATATTCATAGACAACCAGGACAGGGTGTGGATACTTGCAGGAAATGGATTATTCCTTTTTAACCCTACAGAAAATAAACTATACGGGTTAAATCACAAGTTCTCTCCTTATTCTCTCACAACACCCCGTGCACTATTTGTAGAAAAAGATGGTACTGCGTACATCGGACTCTCAGAAGTTGGTGTCGTAAAATACAATATAAACACTGATGAGACTACTTTTCTGGCTCAAAGTAACAGTATTCCTACCGTTATCTGTAATTACAAAAATAATTATCTGCTTTTAGGAACCATGAACAAAGGTCTGTTTCTCATCGATAAACAGACCGGAACATGCGAAAGTATCCAGATAGACAAACAACGATGTTCGGACGTATATGTAAGAGAAATAGAAGAAATATCCGATTCAGAATACTGGATAGGAACACAAAGCGGTATCTATATTCTGAAAAATGGCATCACCCGGCATATCATCCATGAAGTTCACAATAGTTTGTCACTCTCAGATGATGCAATCTATGCTATCCTCAAAGATAAGGAAGACGGCATATGGGTAGGCAGCTATTTTGGAGGAGTTGACTACATCCCCAAGCAATACTCTTCCTTTCAGAATTTTTATCCTATTATTTACAGAAATTCAATCAGTGGATATAGAGTTCGGGAATTTGTCAGTGACAAACATGGTAACCTATGGATAGCCACGGAAGATAATGGATTAAACTATTATGATACGCATACCGGTGTCTTCACACACATTTCTGAAAACACCAAACCTTTGAGTATATCCTTTACCAATATCCAATGCTTAAATCTGTCGGATGACAAACTATGGGTCGGCACATTTTCCAAGGGAATTGATGTACTGAACTTAAAGACTGGACAATGTAAACATTATGAACGAAACGGACAACCCAATTCTATACAAAACAACGATATCTTTGCCATTTATACAGATAGCCGAAATACGACATGGATAGGTTCCACTACCCAAACTTATATTTATGATCCTGTAATTGACGGTTTCCAAGTATTCAAACCTTTGGACGGTGATTTCATCAGTGATATTTTAGAAGACAAAAACGGATACATCTGGTTTACAACCTACAATGGAGGAATTGTAAGGTATAATCCTAAAGATGAAAAGATAAAAAGATTCCGCAATGAACCGAATAACCTCAATAGCCTTTGCTACGACCGCATTACATGTGTATTTGAAGATAGCAAGCAACAGTTGTGGTTTGCCTCTGAAGACGGAGGGTTCTGCCGTTACAATGAAAACGACGGTACTTTTACGAGAATTACCACTAAAGAAGGATTATCCAGTAACGTTATCTATAAAATTATAGAAGATGACAACAAACACTTTTGGCTAAGCACCAACAACGGACTGATAGATTTTAATCCGGAAACAATGTCTGTCGAAGCACTTTACAACCTCCCTCACGGACTGCAGAGCAAGCAATTCAACTATAATTCCGGCATTAAAACCCAAGACGGTACTCTTTATTTCGGAAGTATCAACGGATTTGTGGCATTCAACCCCAAAGATTTTCATTCCAATGACAACAAATACCCAGTTGTTCTGACGGATTTCTATATTTTGAATCAAGAGGTAAAAGCAGACAGTAGTAGCCGGATTCTAAACACGGCTATACCTTATGCCGATATCATCCGCCTCAATTACGATCAAGCTACCTTCAGCTTCAGTTTTTCTGCATTGAATTATTCTACTGAAGGTAACGGAAAGTATGCTTACCTGCTCGAAGGTATTGACAAGCAATGGAACTATATAGACAGAACTACCCGAATCTCTTACAACAGCATTCCACCGGGTGACTATACTTTCCGTATCAAATATTCCAAAGACGGTCATGATTGGAGCAGTAAAGACACCCAAATCAAAATCAATATCATACCTCCGTTATGGCAGACATCATGGGCATATATATTATATGCCGCTATTATAATCGGTACTCTCTATACACTTGTGAAGTTTTACACAACCAAGAAAAAGAAACAAATAGAAGAAAAACTCGAACATCAAGAACAAATGAAGAAAGAAGAAATCTACAAAGCCAAGATAGAATTCTTTACGAGTATCGCACACGAAATACGTACCCCTATAACATTGATCAAAGCCCCACTTGACTATATTTTGAGTTCTCATCCTGACGAACGCGAAATACAAGAAAACCTGATGACAATGGAAAGGAATACAGACCGGCTGCTGGTACTGGTCAACCAATTGTTAGATTTCCGCAAAATAGAATCGAAAGCGTTCACCTTGTCTTTAAAGGTCAAAAACATCAATGTGCTGGTGACCAATACCTACAACAGATTTGTTCCCACAGCCAAGCAAAAGCATCTGGAAATGACTTTGGAATGTCCTCAACATGCTGTGATGGCATCTGTAGACGAAGAGGCTATTACAAAAGTATGCAGTAATCTGTTCAACAATGCAATCAAATATTCTTCTACTTATATCAAAGTAATCCTTTCCGAAAACAGGGAACTGCACTATTTCCAGATAACTGTAAAGAATAACGGTACACCCATTCCTGTCAACCTGAGACAAAGTATCTTTGAAGCCTTTTTCCAAATAAAGGATAGCAATCAACCTGCCCAACCGGGTTCCGGCATTGGACTCACATTGGCAACCTCGTTAGTACAACTGCATAATGGCAAGCTGTTCCTTGATGAAAACGCTACGGACACTTCATTCATCGTACAAATACCTACAAATGTACCTGTAGATATACAACCAAACCAACTCGGTGAAGAAGTTGAAGAAGAATTAGAAGGAAAAGAAATCCCCTCCATGTCACTTTCAAAAACTTCGACTCCTGCCAAGGAAACCATACTGGTTGTTGAAGACAATGAAGATCTACGAGTTTTCTTAAACAACCAATTAGGCAAGTATTACCAAATCATCACGACAAGCAATGGGGTGGAAGCGATGGAAACGCTTAAAAAACATATAATCAGCCTCATTATATCAGATGTAATGATGCCTATTATGGATGGGCTCGAACTATGCAAATCCATAAAATCCAATATAGAGACATGCCACATTCCTGTTATTCTATTGACAGCCAAAACAACCCTGAACAACAAAATTGAAGGATTAAAGAACGGTGCCGATGCATACATCGAAAAACCATTTGCCATGCCCCACTTATTGGTACAAATCAATAACCTGCTTGAAAACAGAATAAAATTACGGCAGAATTTCGCCAACAATCCATACATTGCAACCAATAGTATGGCACAAAATAAGGCCGATGAAGATTTTCTGAATAAACTGACAGAAATTATCAAGCAGAATCTGGATGATGAGAATTTCAACATAGACAACCTGGCTTCCGAAATGAACATGAGTCGTACAAGTCTGCATCGTAAGATAAAAGGAGTTACAGAACTTACTCCAGGTGACTTTATAAGAATTATACGGCTGAAAAGAGCTGCCGAACTGCTATTAGAAGGTGAATACAGAATCAATGAAATATGCATGCTGGTGGGAATTCACTCTTTATCCTATTTCTCAAAGAGTTTCCAAAAACAATTTGGAGTTCTTCCAAAGGATTTTGCTAAAAATCGTGGTCAGCAACCTCCACGACCCTGATGAAAAAGTAAAATGTCAAAACGCCCTGAAAAGAGTGTTTTGACATCTACCTTCATAAAAAAAACTTATACCTGTTTTATCCGGTTTACCGTACCTCCAGCATAACGACACTCAATGGAGGTAATTCTACGAGAATACCATTGCCATCCTCTTTCTTGAACTTCTTATATTCCTTTGTCGAAATCCTATCGGCATCATCAAAGGAATTATAATCATTAAATGAAACAGAGGTCAAGATTTCACCCTTTATCTGCCCTACCGAACAACCGTTCAACATAACTTTAGCCGCTATTCTTTTTTTAGGGTCCAAATTCACCATTGAAATATGTATCTTACCTTCCTTGTCTTTCGATGCCGATACATTGACTCCTGGAATACTTTCTGTTCCATACTGATAATCGGCAGTGCTGACACTTGACTGTAAAAGATTGGCATCCTGATGCACTTTATACATTTTAAAGATATGATAGGTAGGGGTCAGTAACATCTTGTCACGGTCAGTCAGAACCAACGATTGCAACACATTGACTGCTTGTGCCAAATTAGCCATGCGTACCCGATAAGAATAATTATTGAAAATATTCAGAGTGGAAGCGGCTATAAGAGCGTCACGCATACTGTTCTGCTGATACAGAAAACCCGGATTCGTACCAGGTTCCACATCAGTCCATATCCCCCACTCATCCACCACTAAAGCTATATTCCGATTCGGATCGTACTTATCCATTATGGCAGAATAGTTCTTTAGAAGGGTTTCCATATACAGGGCATTCTTGACCCCGCCAAAATATTCTTTCTCATCAAAGCCGGTAGCCGAACCCTTTTTACCCCAATTACCGGTTGCAATCGTATAATAGTGTAATGAGATTCCCCACAATGTATGATGTGGTATATTCTTTAGGCACACCTCCATCCAATTATAATCAACACTGTTAGGGCCACATGCAATCTTTTTTATAGGATATCCGGAATAATTCCGGGCATATTCCTGGAAACAACGATATTGATTGGAATAATACTCAGGGGTCATACATCCTCCACAGCCCCAGCTTTCATTCCCTATACCGAAAAAACTCACACCATAGGGAGATTCATGCCCGTTTTCAGCACGCAGTCGTGCCAGATGGGAATCACCGGAAAAATTAAGATATTCAATCCAGTCACGTAAATCTTTCGGAGAGGCAGTCCCCATGTTTGCAGACAAATAAGGTTCGCACCCCAGCAGATCACAAAGTTTCATAAACTCATCCGTACCGAAACTGTTATCCTCGGTTACACCTCCCCAATTACTGTTAATCGTAACAGGACGGTCGGCTGGATTACCAATCCCGTCACGCCATTGATATTCATCTGCATAACAGCCACCGGGCCAACGGAGGTTAGGAATACCGATTTCACGCAAAGCATTTACAATATCTATACGTATACGTCCTTCCTTGGGCACATTCAAAGAAGGATCTACCCAAAATCCATCGTAGATACAACGTCCCAGATGTTCGGCGAAATGACCATAAATATGCTTACTGATAACCTGCTTAGACTGGTCTGTCTGGATTGAAATAATGGCTTGCTCCTTTTGTGCCCATAACGAACCGGAAAGGAGCAGCATAATGGTTATAAATGATATTTTCATGATATTAAGTTTAAAATTAAATGTTATCCCTGCCGACATTAGCCTTTTTACCTTATTGTTTTGCCAGTTTCTTTATCAACTCTATTTCTTTTACATCATATGGAGTGAAATCTCTCTTGTATATATCATGTTGCCATGCCCCCTTATAGGGTAAATGTTCCGGCCTATGCCCCCAGCACAGATGAGTTTGTGTCTTTCCATTTACCAACCCCCACATCATACATCCCACATGGGATTCCTTAAATATCGGAAGAATATCGAGAATCGTAGATTTTGCTACACGGTTCATCCATTCAGTACATATCACGGGACGCCCCATAGCTATAAATCTCTTCATGGATTTTTCCGTTTCAGCCTTAGATGCATAGCAGTGGAAAGTTATGATATCCGAGTTGGCAGACAAGAAATCGTCCAGTTCCTTGTTGCCGTTCCACATACCCGACGTGATAGGTTGCTTCGGATTAACCTCCCGTGCCCATGCAAAAACCTTGCGCAGCAATGGCCAACTTCTTTCAGGCATTGTCGTATTAGTAGGCTCATTATACAAATCCCATACAAAAATACGGTCATCATCCTTAAAACGGGTCATAACTTCTTTCACGTATTTTTCCAACTTGCCATGCGTGCGTTCATCCACTACCATCGAATAACCCGGTGACGGTGACCAAGCCCATGCATACCATCCTTTCAGTGGCTCTGGCTGTTGTCCTACTACTGGATCTGTGTTGACCCCAAAAGCACAGTCGTCAAAAAAGATAGGCATTACTTGCACACCATATTTGTCACAAATACCTAGAAATGTATCCAATGTACGAAGGAAATAAGCGGGATCATCCTCATAAACGGCATATTGCATTACTACCCGTGCACAATTCATACCCAGTTCCTTCATCAGTTGCATCTCCCGGTCAATTACATCAGGCGAGAAACTTGTCTTGTCCCACATTGCCGTATAATTAATGGCATTTGCCGGAATATAATTCACTCCACAATACCACGTTTTTTTTTCAGCCCACTTTCGGGCTTTTTCAACACTCCATACTTTACCTTGGGCAAAAGAAGAGAAACTGGTCAAAAACGACACACATAAACAAATCAATAATCGTTGTATATTCATAATACTATTTTTTTAGTTCGAGACAAAGGTATGCGAAACGTCTCAACTCGGTTAGCTCTGCTTTATCAGAAAATAGCATTAGTTATCCAAAATCATACATATTCAAATTCATCCCGCCAATAGTGAAAAATAAGAGAGTTATATAGATACTATGGAAAGTTATCTTTAATTTTGCAACCGATAGGGCCAATCCATAAAACCAGACAACATGTATAAAACTTTTTTAGGAGTAATCTGCAGCTTTATCTTCACACTGTCGCTATCTCTATATGCACAATCTCCACAAGAAAAGGGGTTGCAAAGCATCAGCCGCACTTCGGCCGAGGCTATTGTCGGCTTTCTGGCCGACGATGAGCTGCAAGGACGCGAAGCAGGCATGCACGGTTCACGACTGGCTGCCCGCTATCTGGCATCCTGCCTGAAAGAAGCCGGCATTGCCCCGCTGGAAAAGGACAATTATTATCAACCCTTCGAGGCATACAACAAGGAGCGCCAGCAACGGGGACAGTGGCAAGTGCATCCCGACTCCATCGCCATCCTCGAACAAGGCACCCACCGCATCCTGCAGATGAGCAATGTATTGGGAACCATCCCGGGAGAACGACTGGATGAATATGTCATCGTAGGTGCCCACTTCGACCATCTGGGTGTGGACGAGACGCTGGCAAACGACCGGATATACAACGGTGCAGACGACAATGCCTCCGGTATCTCTGCCGTCCTGCAGATAGCCCGTGCATTTCTTGCCACCGGACAGAAGCCTCTGCGCACGGTCATCTTTGCCTTTTGGGATGGGGAAGAAAAGGGATTGCTCGGCTCAAAATACTTTGTACAAAGCTGTCCTTTCATCAGCCAGGTGAAAGGTTATCTCAATTTCGACATGATAGGCCGTAACAATAAGCCCGAGCAGCCTCAACACGTTGTCTACTTCTACACCGCCGCCCACCCCGTATTCGGCGACTGGCTGAAGCAGGACATTGCACGCTACAGCTTGCGCCTGCAACCGGACTACCGCGCCTGGGACCGCCCCACGGGAGGAAGTGACAATGCTTCTTTTGCCCTGTGCAACATCCCCATCATCTGGTACCACACAGACGGACATCCCGATTATCACCAGCCTTCGGACCACACCGACCGGCTGAACTGGGAAAAAATGATAGAAATAACCAAAGCAGCTTTCCTCAACGCCTGGAATCTTGCCAACGAAAACAAATATTAATCCACTAGAAACAAAGTAACGATACATGGTTTTAAATTACATCTGGGTAGCTTTCTTCGTCATCGCATTCATCGTAGCCCTCTGCAAACTCATTTTTATGGGTGATGTGGAGATATTCACAGAACTCGTCAACTCCACCTTCTCCTCTTCCAAAACAGCTTTTGAAATATCCCTGGGACTGACAGGAATACTCGCCCTCTGGCTCGGCGTGATGAAGATAGGCGAAAACAGCGGCATGATCAATGCCCTCTCCCGTTGGCTGAGTCCGGTATTCTGCCGTCTCTTTCCCGAAATACCGAAAGGACATCCTGCCATGGGTTCCATATTCATGAATCTCTCTGCCAACATGCTGGGGCTGGACAATGCCGCTACCCCAATGGGGCTGAAAGCCATGAAGGAACTTCAGGAACTAAACCCGAAAAAGGATACTGCCACCAATCCGATGGTAATGTTCCTTGTCCTCAACACCTCGGGACTGATACTTATCCCCGTCAGCATCATGATGTATCGCTCGCAGATGGGTGCCGCCCAACCCACGGACATCTTTATCCCCACACTGATAACGACTGCCATCTCGACCATTGTCGGTGTCATTGCCGTCAGCATTGCACAACGCATCAACCTGCTGAACAAGCCCATACTTATCCTGATTGGCTGCATCAGTCTTTTCTTTGCCGCACTCATTTATCTGTTCACACAGATTAGCCGTGATGAAATGGGTGTATATTCCACTTTAATTGCCAACATACTGCTGTTCTCCATCATCCTGCTGTTCATCCTCTGGGGGCTATGGAAGAAAATCAATGTATACGATGCCTTTATAGAAGGAGCCAAAGAAGGCTTTACCACTGCCGTACGCATTATCCCTTATCTGGTTGCTTTTCTCGTTGGAATCGCCGTTTTCCGCACTTCCGGCGCCATGGATATACTGGTGAACGGTATCGGTTATGTAGTAGGACTATTCAGTGTAGATACCAGCTTTGTAGGTGCCCTACCCACTGCCCTGATGAAGTCACTGAGCGGCAGCGGTGCCAACGGACTGATGATTGACACCATGAAACAGTATGGCGCCGATTCATTTGTAGGACGCATGAGTTGCGTGGCACGTGGCGCTTCGGACACCACATTCTATATTCTTGCTGTGTATTTCGGCAGCGTAGGTATCACCAAAACGAGGAATGCCGTGACGTGTGGGCTGATTGCCGATTTCTCCGGCATCATTGCAGCGATTATTATCAGTTATATGTTCTTCTTCTAAAGAAACTGTCTTAATCACAGGAATGTAATTTCAATCGTAAATCGTAAAATTGTAAATAAAATGATTAGTTATCAGACAGACGGCGTTGAAATGCCCTCCATCAAGAAGCGTGAAACAACGGAATGGATAAAATCCGTAGCCGCCACTTACGGAAAAAGAGTCGGTGAAATAGCCTATATCTTCTGCTCGGACGAGAAGATACTCGAAGTGAACCGCCAATATCTGCAACACGATTATTACACAGATATCATCACTTTCGACTACTGTGAAGGCAACCGCCTTAGCGGTGACCTCTTCATCAGCCTCGATACCGTACGCACCAATGCGGAACAGTTCGCCGATAACAACTACGAACGTGAACTGTACCGGGTCATCATCCACGGCATCCTCCACCTTTGCGGAATCAATGACAAAGGGCCGGGAGAACGGGAGATTATGGAGGAGGCGGAGAATAAGGCGCTGGCGATGCGGTAATTCCAAAGAATAAAAACTCTGTCTTGATAAAGTGCTGATTTTACCAAGACAGAGTATTTAAGAAAAACAAGTTACTTTGCCAACACAACGACAACTAACGGGTGATATTTGTCTGTTCCTGATTCGATGCGGGCATCCACACCATCTATAGTTACTCTAATAAGTTCAACACTGCCATAACCATCATTATACTTCCAATGGGAAATGATGGAATGTTCCTCTCCGTCACCAAAGATATAGGGACAAACAAACGTACGCCTCAATACTTCAGGCTTCTTGTCATATTTATATCCATCCCATAAAGGCAGGCTATGCCTGCCTTATATTTATTTCTTCACCGAGAAGTGATAAATGCAATGGCTGTCATACTTCTCTCCCGGCTTCAGCAATGCAGAAGGCCATTCCGGCTTGTTGGGCGTATCGGGATACTTTTGAGTCTCCAGACAGACAGAAGCACGATGACCGTACACAATACCTTTCTTTCCGGTCAGTGTGCCATCCAGGAAGTTACCGGCATAAATCTGAATGCCCGGTTCGTTGGTATAGACATCAAGCACAATACCCGTTGAGGGAGATTCGAGGGTGGCACACGGGCGGGTGACATCGCCCTTCGTATTGAGTACCCAGTTGTGGTCATAGCCCTTGCCGTTCTTCAACTGCTCAAAGTCATTGTCGATACGGGCGCCAACAGCAGTAGGAGTGCGGAAATCCATATCCGTACCTTCTACGGAAACAATCTCACCGGTAGTCATGAAGGTACTGTCCACGGGGGTATAAGCATCTGCATCGATAGTGAGCAGATAATCCGAATTGGACTTGGAGGGGTCACCGTCCAGGTTAAAGTAAGAATGGTTCGTCATATTGACAACAGTGGTACGGTCTGTTTCGGCACTGTAACGAATGTCGATGGCATCGTCATCTGTCAGCGAGAAAGTGACCTTGCAGGTCAGGTTACCCGGGAAGCCCTCCTCTCCGTCTTTCGACAGATAAGTCAGTTCCAAAACCTGATTACTCAACTGGCGGGCATCGAACACTTGATATTGGTATCCCTTGGGACCTCCATGCAGGCAATGACCGTAATTGTTGCGCGGCAGCTGATACTCTACCCCATCCACTGTAATCTTACCCTGGTTGATACGGTTGGCATAACGTCCGATGGTAGCGCCGAAATCCGAAGGGAACTTGATGTAGTCCTGAATGGAATCGAAGCCCAGCACCACATCACGCATAACGCCATCCTTGTCTGGCACCATCACTGATACAATACGTCCGCCGAAATTCGTAATACAAACTTCCATACCATTCTTATTCTTCAAAACAAACAAGTCTGTCTGCTTGCCATCCACTTCCGTACGGAAGTTCGCAGGTTCCAGTCCAGAAGCAGTCTTTTCGCTCGCCTGCTTGCCCGTGCAAGCCGATGCCAATAGCATCACGCTTGCCAACAAAGTCATCATCTTATTCATAAATACAAATATTGGTTACTGTTTAGACTATCATTTTTTCAACAAGAACTGCTCCGCACGTCCCGGAGTGAACAACTCCCACAAAGAAGCAACCGTCCAGCCCGGAGCGAAGATATTGTTGTAATATCCCTTTCCGTTACGTCCGTAATCCCAATTGGTATGCTGCACCACTTCCGGGTAATAGCCTACTTTGGCAATGCCACACATGTGTCCTTCATACGGCAGTAACTGGCGCATGGAAGTGGATATCACCTCGGCAAAGTCAGAGAAGCGCGGCTCGTTGTACTCTTTGGAGAGCCAATGCAGCACATCGGCAAATTCGAAGATAAATACATCGATATGGTTATTCTCTACCGACACATTTCCCCAACCACGGGTTTTCAAGCCGATATCTCCCAGCATCTGACCTTCGGCAAAAGGAACATCCCAAGTATAATACCATGACAAGGCAAAATAAGCGGCTTTCTTTGCCAGACCGGCATAGTGTGCACGCTCTTCTCCTTTGGTAACCAAAGCCAGGTAATAAGCAGCCGTAGCAGCATACAAGGAGGCTTCCTTGTCCTCGCAGTTGGCATCCAGCGTAGAAGAGAAATAATCGGCTTTGGATATCAGTTCCTTCTCCAGATAGTCTACCGTACGCTTGGCGCTTGCCAGATAACGCTTGTCTTTGAAATACTTGGACGCCATCACCAAAGGCAATGTTGCCGAAGGCGTGCTACCACCGCTGGCATCCACGACAGAGAAATCATCCTTGAACTTGCGCGGGAAGCTGCCGTCCTCGTTCTGCAACTTGAGGAAGCTGTCCAGCATGCCCTTGATGCGTTTCTCCCATTCGGGGTGTTTACGCTTCTGCTGTTTCTCGTAGTTCAAATAGTTCAAGATGGCATACACTCCCTCGGACTGACGGCGGATGCTATGTCTGGTTTCCTTGAAGCCGCGGTTGTAGTGTACCACTTCGTTGAAGAAACCGGCAGGCGAAAAACCATTTTGGAGATAAGTGTCAAAGATATGGTTGGCATTATCCACCAGGTCTTGGCGATTCTGCTGTTTGCCATACTCCAAAGCATTGAAAGCGTTCAGCAACGTACGTCCCACAAAGCCCACTTCGGCAACATCGGTATTGGCACAAGTAGCAGTCTCCAACTCTACACCGGAGTAATAATGAGTGGGGGTATTGCTGACATAGCTTTCCACAAAGAAGTTGCTCATCACCTCCTTCATGCGGTCTACCGTGTAAGGTGTGTCAACCGGTTTCGGGCGGTTAGTGTCATAACAATACTCCCAGGTGCGCTGTACGCATTCCGAGAAATCGGCAGCATTCCTTTCGGACACCTCCCAAGTCATGGAGATGCTGTCGCCCTTACGCAGCAACTGGAAAGCCTCAACGGCAGGAGCCAGCGTCAATTTGCGGATATATGTCTTCGGTGCTTCCTTATAGGGGAAACCGTATGCCAAGACAGTCATACCATCCACATTGCAGAAACCGGTATATCCGATGGAAGTCTCGCCGGACAAGATTACCTCTCCCTCCTTATGAGTGGTCAAAGCTTCCTTGTCGAACTTGTCAATACGGATAACCGACATGGACGTACCGCTTGCTGGATTGAAAGCTGCCGTCAGCGGAGTGCTCAAACGGTCCTCACGCACCAGCCAACTGTCCGATGTGTGGAAAGAAGGAGCTTCCTTCGGCGAACGCAGGTTGCGGCGATACCAGAAGCCCGGCATGTAGAACTGGCAGTCCGAATGCTTGTAACCGGTCTTTATCTGTTCCCCGTAGTTGAAATACACATTTTCCAGCGCCTTGAGTGTGACGGTAATGCGCTGTTTGCCATCCTTGTCCACCACCTGGCGGATGATGTCCAACGGCAACGTTTCCGAAGCCCGGCAGCTGTACATACCATCCTGCATCTTCTGCAAGGCCAGCGGATATTGCTTGGCATCATTCCCCGGCACTTTCAAGGAAATAGAAGCAGAGATGTCTTCCGGAGCAGCATTTGCCGCTCCGGCACCCGTAATGCCCGTAAAGAGCATTATCCCCAAAAACAATCTTTTTAGTCTCATAGTTACATCTGTTTTATTGTTGTTATATAATTAGCTTCTTATTTTTCCGACGCATTGCTCACCACCTGCGGACAAATAATGTCACCGCCGATAGAGACAACTCCCCGGTCCGAAATGGCAAAATCCTTGATATACGAAGTGCGCGGCTGTACTTTCGTGGAACTCCAATGTGCATGGAAGATGTATTTCCAGCTACCGTCCTTGCAAAGAAAAGGTACTCCGTGACCGGTACCCATCAATTCGTCTACACGTTGCAGAATGGGGTTTCCCACGTATTTCGTCCAAGGTCCCATCGGGCTGTCCGAGGTGGCGTAACCCACTCCGTAGTTCTTGCTTTCAAAGTGATTTGCCGAGTAAATCAGATAATAGATGCCGTTCTTCTTCAGAACAGAGGGACCTTCTGCCACCTTGGCGGGCTTGTCCTGCGAGAGCTCCCACGGCTCTTCCGCCTTGATGCACTCCGTCAGCGTTTCCTGCTTGATGCCAGTCAAATCATCGTTCATCTCTGCCACCCAAATGACGTTGCCATCTGTAAAGCGCACGAAATAAAGGTAAGGCGTGCCGTCATCATCAATGAACAGAGAGGTATCGATGCTCTTCTCACCCCATATCGGCTGCTTCACCTCCTGACGGAACGGCCCTTGGGGCGCATCTGCCGTTGCCACGCAGATATGTTCCTCGGTGGAATAAAACAAGTAGAATTTATTTTTAGACTTGATATAGTACACCTCCGGTGCCCAAAATCCCCACGTACCGTAGGAATTGGCAGCCGACAGTGCCTGCCCCTCACGCGTCCAGTTTTTCAAGTCGTCGGAAGAGAAGCAGGCAAAGCCCTCTCCTTCCACCGTACCGCCGGTGCCGTAGGCATAATACTTGCCTTCGTAAAGCATTACGTAAGGGTCGGCAATGGGCAGATGGTCGGACTCTACAACCAGCTTTTCCTTGCACCCTGCAAAACAAAGACAAAGCAATAGCAGCAATATATAATTCTTCTTCATGTTTATATCTTATAAAGTATCCTATTTAGAAACTGCTTTGATTTTCTAAATTATTATCTTGTATTAAATGATAATTATAAAGATTTCGTTTAAAATGATAACGATGTCTTGGTAATGGCAACGGGTCCTGCAAACGCAATTCCCAAGCCAACAATTTTGTCAGCAACTCGCTCTGCTTATCTATCAACTTGGGATTTCCAAATAAATTATTAATTTCATACGGATCTTTCTTCAAATTGTACAGTTCCCCTTTTCCATAACTATTCATAATCAGTTTCCAGTCACCCATACGTACCATTCGAGAGGTTCCACTTTGAGTCCATGTATTCAGTTCGTCAAAATGAGCCACCTTATTGGGTCCCAGCGCACCTTCCTGCTCAAAAGTCAAGCTATCGTCCAAAGGAACATCTTCTCCGCCAAAACCTAACTGTACAACAACGCTTGAAAACTCTTCTTTCGGATATTCTTTACCCGTCAACATAGGCCACAAACTCCGTCCCTGAACACCTACCGGTATTGAATCACCTATCGCAGTACAAAAAGTAGGGAAAAGATCGGCCAACGAAACATGCGCATCTATAGCTTTAGGCTGCTTCTTTATCTGATAGCCTGCCCAAACCATCGGTATTCTGGTTAGAGACTCAGACAAGCCTACTCCCTTACGAATTAGTCCGTATTCACCACAATAATCTCCATGATCGGACAGAACAACGATGATAGTTTTCTCGAATAGTCCCTTTTCCTTCAGATCCTCAACCAAGCGTTTGATCTGATCATCAATGAGACGAATCATCCCCATATAATTTCCACGTAACCGAGGCAGGTCTCTTTCAAGATTAGGACAAGAAGCGTCTTCCAGTTCCGCCAGAATCTGATACTTTTCTCCCTTCTTCAATACATCCTTCCGTGAAGTCTTCACAGCCGGAATCTTATCCGGTGCAAACATTGAATAATAAGGTTCACAAACCTGATACGGATTATGCGGTTCAGGGAATGAAATCCATACAAAGAACGGATTGTCCTTCTGGCTATCTATCCATTCTATAGCCTCATCCACAATTCTCGTAGGTTGCTGATCTTTCAAAGGTATAGGCGAAGGTTCCAGATACTGCCCGACTGCCTCTTTAAAGAATTTGGAAATAGCACGCTCTCCTTCCGTCACCGGCTTATTCTTCCCCCAGTGAGAATATTCAGACCAAAAATCCATATCCTTTGAGTTCAGATAAGCATGATTCTTACCTACTAAAGCAGTTTTATAATGATTCTCCTTCAGAACGGTTACCAAGTCTTTCGCATAATTAATGTCACGCACATTGTGATTGGTACGTACATGAGTTGCAGTTGGAAAACGGCCGGTAAACATGGAACAACGTGCAGGAGTACTGGCCGGCATAACCGTATACGCTTTATCGAACCAAGCGTTCTGATGTGCCAATTCATCGACAAATGGAGTAATATCCATAGGAAAACCTTCACGTCCACACAAATCGGCACGTTGCTGGTCCGTCATTATCACTACGATATTAGGTTTATCTGTCTGCGCAAACAAAGACAAACCTATTCCCTGGAGAACGATTCCTGAGAAAAGATGTTTTATAAACTTCATAACTATCTGATTTTAATTAATAACCATATAAAAAACGACACATACTCCATAACCCCTATAAAGAGATTATGAAGTATGCAGAGACTCAATCACATCAATCCCAACCCGGATTCTGCACCATATTAGGATTCATTTGCATTTCTCTCGCCGGTATCGGAAGACTCCAGTAATGATCTCCTCCCCAGGCATAATTATTAGTTCTGGTTCCCCATATCTGAGTCATACCATTCATCTTGCCTTCTTTGTCCTTATAGAACTTCAGATCTTTCCAGGTTCTCCAGCGAATCTCATCGAAATAAATCACGTCTTCACCTATTAATTCCCAATGGCGTTCGTTCATGATACGCTGGTGCATATCTGTTTTTCCTGTAACCTGAGTAAATTCGTTGGTTCCCAGTAATTGGGCACCTGCCCTTTCGCGCACCTCATTCACTTTGCTTATGGCTCCGGGAAGATCATTCAACTCATTCAATGCCTCCGCCCAATTCAACAGAACATCCGCATAACGGATAAACGGCAAATCCAATTCAGAATATATATTCGGCAACTCTAATCCTTCACCCACAAACTTACGATTTAAGTAATAGAACTTCAAACTTGTATCTGTTTTCAAATCCCCATATGTGGTATAAGAACGGAAAGGATAACGCATCACATACTCTTTAGGAGTTCCTTCAACCCCACCAAGAAAAGAGGCATAAGGGGTTATAACGGACATTGCCATTCTCGGATCACGGTTTTCATAGGCTTTTTTAATCCTCTCCTCGTTACCGGAAGCATCATATTTGGACATATCAGCCCCCGCAGCTACTGCGTTCTTTCTTTCAGTCTCCGTGATATTATTCCGCAGGAAATACACCATACGCTTATCAATGCCCATATCATTATATCCGGGGATAATGTCATCCCAATTGAACTTACTACCGTCTCTATTTTCGTAAGACTCGGCAAACTGCGGGTTTATAATATAATTATTCCATCCCAATCCATTGCCTGAAGGGTCAGGCGGCAAGCATCTGTTACCGAAACCTCTGTTCTTCTTTTGCGTATAATCTGGATGATCCAGACATTGCAAAGAGAATATCATTTCATCGCAACGCTCATTTTCCACCTTAAACAGTTTCTTGTATGACTCCTCACCCGCACCTTTATAAAGCGTGTATCCACAATCCTTTACTGCCTGAAAATCATCAGCCGCCTTTTTCCATTCTTTCATCCACAGATATACCTTGCCTCTTAAAGCATAGGCTGCACCTTTTGTAATATGCCCGTAATTGGCATCATCCGAACTGTATTTATCCGGCAAATCCGGATTATTGATACAGGAAGTCAGATCATCCACTATATATCCCCAGACTTCATCCTGAGTGGAACGTGCCAGTTTTGCCTCATCAATATCCTTAATCGGATTTTTATAGTAAGGAACTCCATTATACAAGATATTCAGCCTGTAATACCACCAGCAACGCAGAAACATACATTCTGAAATATAGCGGCTTCTTTTAGTCTCATCAAATCCCTCGACCGTAGGCAGATTGCCAATCACATCATTTGCCTTGATAATTCCCTTATAGAATCTTTGCCAGGGAGCAGAACTCCCCTTAACAGAGCTCGGAGAATTTGTCGCAAATAAGAAATTGAAAGTAGGAGCTATACCTATACCATAATCCATAGTACTGGACCATATATCAAACCATCCATTGGCAACATCGCTATAATCCACATACAGTTGATTATACACACCCGCTATCGTCTGTTCCGCCAAGGTAGGAGTCGACCATACATTCCCTTCCGCCGGCTTTCCATTGGGTGACAAATCCATATCTACGCAACCTGCGGTTGACATTCCCACAAGGACCACTGCGGCCATCGTTTTCATCAGATTTCTTCCTTTGTTTATATTTATCTTGTTCATACCATTTAATTTTAGAAAGTAACATTTACACCAAAAGCATATTGTCTCATAGGAGCATAGCCCACTCCACTCATCATTTCAGGATCAATACCTTTGAACTTAGTAATCGTCAACAGATTCTCTCCCGAAACATAAACACGCACATTTTGCATACACACCTTCTGTACCCAATCTTTGGGGAGCGTGTAGCCGACTGTCAGATTCTTCAGTTTCAGATAATTGCCATTATGTAGAATATGCTGGCCGGAAACACTTACCTGAGCTGCTTTATCCATGGTGAGACGGGGATTTGCCGAAGTAAGATTTGTCCGCGGGTCATTCGGATTCTCAGGATCGTAAAAGTAATGGTCATAAGCTACATCTTTACCTATTCCATACCCAAACCAGGTTATACTACTATTCTCACCAGACTGATACCAGTTGATTTTGAATCCGGCAGCACCAGCCCAATTCATAGAGAAGTCAATGCCTTTCCATGACAGGTTTGTCTGGAAGCCGAAGTAATACTTCGGTGTTTTAGAATAACCCTGGAAATCCTTGTCATCGTCGTCACCATAAATGCCATCTCCATCCAAGTCTGCATAAATGATATCACCATACCAGATATTACTCTTGCCGATTCCCTGTTTCGGATAGAACTTATATCCGGCATTCGTCATGGCCTGCAACCATTTCATATCATCTTCCGTACGGATCATTCCGTCAGAAGGCCCTCCTTTCGGATTTACCGTACCGTCGGCATTAAAATAGTTTCTATTGCCTTTATATACGTTCAGCACATAAAATTCATTGATCATGTGCCCTTCCAAAACACGCTGCAAGTCTCCTGTTGAAACCTCACCCAAATTGGTATAATAAGTGGAACTACCATCCGCATTCTGCTGCCATCCGCGGACAAGTTCTCCTTTGTATTTGGTTACTTCATTCTTGTTGTAAGAGAAGTTTCCGGATATGCCGTACGAGACAGAACCGATCCGATCATTCCAACCTAAGGTTATTTCAAGTCCCTTATTAGTAACCTCTGCAATATTCTGTCGGGGAGAACTGAACCCAGACAAAGTAGGTGACAAAGTGGGATTATACAAGATACCGTCCGTCAACTTATTATAAACCTCCACTGTTCCACTCAAACGGTTTTTCAGCATAGAGAAGTCGATACCCAGGTTGGTAACCGTAGTTGTCTCCCATTCCAAGTTATAGTTGGAAAAACTTCCCATGCCCAGTCCAGGAACCTCCTTGTTGCCAAAAGCATAATGGGGAGCCGTAGCATAAACAGCCTGCCATTCATAGTTACCGATTGAGTTATTTCCGAGTCGTCCCCAGGAAACACGTAGTTTCAGGTTGTCAAGCCAATTCAGCTTCTTCATGAATTTCTCTTCCGACAAACGCCACCCTGCCGAAAAGGATGGGAATATACCCCAGCGGTTCTCCGGAGAAAAACGGGAGGAACCGTCATAACGGACATTCGCCTCAAATAAGTAACGGGAATCATACGTATAAGTAACACGACCAAAGATAGAACGGGATGAAAACTCTGTAGTGCTTCCATCAATATAATCAGGCTCCGTCAATGCGTCAAAGTCTGTAAGGCTGGTATCAAGCATTCCTTTCTTACTAATGTCGGTAGTACGTGCCCATTTGCGGAATTCCTCATAGCCCACTAAGGCTGCCACATCGTGTTTACCTTTGAAAATCTGTCCCCAGTTTAAGGTGGTAGTATTTTTCCAGCTCTGATTTCCATCAATATAATATTTCACAGGGTACTCCGCAAGCAATTCGGAAGTAGGAGGAACATTCATAGTTTCTCCACGTTGGAATGAAAATCTTTCCTGATAATCGGAATAATGCCACAGATTCTCTTGCCGATAATGATCGTAGTAGAAGTTAGAAGTCAAATGGAAGTTCTTAAGGAAATCAATCTTAATATAAGGATTCACAAAGAATTTCGTTGTTTTATAAGAGCCTCCCGCACTATTCAGATAATAAACCGGATTGTTGACTACCGGATCTTCTTCGAGGGCTTCGGGAGCTCCATATTTCCCATCGTAATACGGATAGGTTCCCGGTGTACTTTTCTGCATTTGCAAACCATTCAAATCATCAACATTATTTCTTTCCTGATCTACATGATAACCCCATGCATTCAGCCCCACAGCCAAGAAACTGGCAACCTGTGATTCCAGATTACTGCGCATATAATATTTCTTCATTCCTGAATTCACCACCAAACCGGGGTTATCCACATACGTAGCATTCAGGCTATACCGGGTTCTCTTTTCCGCACCGGTAAGCGTAATAGAATGTTCCTGCATCAATTTCGGATTATACACCTCATCATACCAGTCCGTATTCGGATAGGCCACATAATTCGGATAGCCCGATTCGGATATTCCATTCGGATTACTGGCCGCTGCACGCCACGTATCAATGGTAGTTTGGCTAAACACCTGTGCCTGCCCTGCATTGTCCGAAGCCTCATTGATAAATTCCATGTAGTCGGCATAGTTTGAAACCATACGGATCAGATTAGCCGGTGTATTATAGGAGAATTTTCCTGAATAGGTCACGTTGATTTTCCCGTCCGTACCTTTCTTGGTAGTCAATAGAATAACACCATTAGCACCACGGTTACCATAAATAGCACACGAAGCGGCATCTTTCAGGATGGAGATAGAAGCGATATCATTAGGATTGACATTATTCAGCGACATTTCCATTCCATCAACCAGCACCAATGGTGCAGAATCATTTAAAGTACCTGTACCGCGAATACGCAGAGTAGATGATTCCGAGTTGGGCTTACTGGATGTCTGCATCACATTCAATCCGGCCACCATACCCGATAAAGTAGAAGCAAGCGTAGTTACGGGACGCGACAAGGTCTTATCATCAAAATTAACCGTAGCAACAGAGCCCGTCAGATTCACTTTTTTCTGAGAGCCATAGCCCACCACTACCACTTCATCCAACAATTCGTTATCGGACATCATCCGTATATCCAAGACACTCTGATTGCCAACCACTATCGACTGGCTTTTATAGCCGATATACGATATCTCCAAGACATCTCCTGTAGCCACAGACAATGAAAACTTCCCATCAACATCGGTCACCGTACCCATAGAGGCTCCTTTAACCAGAATGCTGACACCAATAAGAGCCTCTCCGGTATCTCCGTCGATTATACGTCCTGTAATGTTCCGTTCATTTTTTGTTTGATCCACCGAAAGGATAGATACGTGCACCGTTTCATTTGCCAAAGAAGACGATCCCACCGCGTTCGCAGAAAGACTCCCCATATATATAAGTGAACACACGAGGAATTTTGTATTTACCTGCATAAGATTTAAAGTTTTAATTAAACACTGTTTTTTCTTCATAAATCCAATTCCATTCGACAAATTCTCGAGACATTACCAAATGAAATTTTTCACTTCAAAAATAATCCATAAATACAACTATAAATGCAACAAAACAATCATTTCATAAAACAATTGGAGCGGATATATACATCAAAGCATTGTTGATACAAAAATTCTAATACTTGATTATATAGTTTCATCATTTCACGAAGTCTTTGGGTAAAATACCAAATTGTTTTTGGAAGCACTTGGTAAAATAGGAAGGAGTATTGAAGCCGGTCATGTAGCAAACCTCATTGATTTTGCACTCCCCTTCCTTTAAAAGCTGCGCCGCTTTCTTCAACCGCTCCAGACGGATGTAGTCATTGGGAGTCATATCCAATATGCCCTTTATCTTCCGGTTCAGGCTCGACCGGCTCATGTTCAGCAGGCTTGCCATATCATCCAGGCAGAAATCCGGATTCTGCATATTGGCAACCACCACTTCCTTCAATGTTTTAAGGAAAGATTCATCTGCCTTTGTCATTGCCATACTGCCCGTCTGCACAAAGGGAGAATTGACAAAAGAAGCCCGTAGCTTCTCACGGTTGTTCAGCAGATTGGCCACACAAACTTTCAGATATTCCACGGAGAAAGGTTTCTCTATATATACGTCAGCCCCCAGCTTCATTCCCTCTATTTTGGCTTGAAGAGTCGTCTTCGCCGTAAGCAGGATAATCGGTATATGGCTATAGTCAAGCTCGGACTTCAGATGCTCGCACAGCTCCAATCCATCCATCTCGGGCATCATAATGTCTGAAATGACAAGATTTACAGTATGTTCCTTCAACACCTTCAAAGCTTCCACCCCATTCACGGCAGTCAGCACACGATATTCCGAAGAGAGCTGTTTCACAACAAATGCCTGCATTTCCAGACTGTCTTCCACCACCAAAAGAGTATACCGGTGCTGTTCCAAGGCAGTACCTGCACCACTTTCCTCAGAGGATTCCCCGCCCGTTACCGGTTCTTTATGCTCCATAGCCACCGTCTGCTCGTGCTTCAGCGGAAGTGACAGCAGGAAACAGTTGTTCTCCATCGAATCTTCCATGCACAACGTACCCTCATGGAGTTCGGCCAATGAACGGGCAAGTGCAAGCCCGATACCGGTGCCGGGCACAGAGCGCAAGGTACCGGTTTTATACTGGATGAACGGCTTGAAAATCTCCTCGCGCATCTCTACCGGAATGACAAGGCCGTCATTGCATACAGAAAGCAGCAGTCTTTCACCTTCCGAATATAGCCTGATGCGTATATAGGTCTCCGAATACTTTATCGCATTGGTCAGCAGATTGCTGATAATCTTGGTAAGCCCTTCCCTATCAACCGAAGCATACAAGCTTTCGGGAGTCTCTATACTCAATGCCAGCCCCCTTTCACGTGCCAAAGGCTTGAAACGCTTATACGTCTTTTGTAAGAGCTCAGACACGTCACATTCCACAAAATTCAATTGGAAGCCTTGCGTCTCCGTCTTCCGGAAGTCCAGCAACTGGTTCACCAAATCGAGCAGCCGGTTAGTGTTCAGTTCCATGGTCTCCAAATCATCCCTGATGTCATCCGAAACAGAACGGGAAGCCAATACATTCTCGAGCGGACTCTTTATCAGTGTAAGCGGTGTACGTATCTCATGCGCCACATTCGTGAAGAAGTCTATCTTCGCAGTATACAACTCCCGCTCCTTTTCCCGCTCAAACTTGTCCATAGCCTGCTGATGCTTCTGCCGGGTCCGTTTTCTGAAATAGATAATTACAGCAGCCAGTGAACATAACGCCAATACCGTATAAACAGCATACGCCCAAGTGGAGAGATAGAAAGGAGGACGGATATGGATGTCGAGCACACGTTCCGTCGCGTTCCACTTGCCATCGCTGTTGGAACCTTTTATACGCAATGTATAGCTTCCATAAGGAAGGTTTGAATAGTTGATGATGGAATTCCGTCCTACCGTATACCAGTCACGGTCAAAGCCTTCCAGCTTACATTCAAGACCATTCATTTCGGGTGCCTGGTAACTCAAGGCTGCAACCTGAAAAGAGAAAGAATTCTGGTCGGCATCCAGCTCTATCTCATCCGCATAGGTGATGCTCTTCTCCAAAGGAGAATCCGGACTATCCACCGAAAGCCGTTTGTTGAACAGATAAAAATCTGTAATCACTACGGGAGGGAGAAAAGTGTTCTCCACAAAAGTTTCCGGGTCAAAGGCTATGAATCCGTTGATACTTCCCAAATAGATGCGTCCCTTCTTGTCAATGTAACCGGACTGGAAATTAAATTGGTTGCTCAGCAGCCCGTTTGCCGTGGTATAGACATGTTTGCTCTCCGTATCGGGATTGAAGCAGACCAGACCATAATTGGAAGTAATCCATAAGTTACCCCGCTTATCCTCGACCATCTTGTAGATGGTATTACTCGGAAATCCTTTCGACATGTCATAACGGGTAAAATTGTCCGTTTCCGGATTGTAGCGGCAAAAGCCCTCACCCAGCGTCATGAACCACAGACGCTTCCTGCTGTCTTCGTAGATACTGATTACCTTATTGTAGGGAAGAGAGGTCGAATCATTCTCATTAGACAGATAATTCCTCCACTGCTGGCTTCTTACATTGTAGCAGAACACTCCATTGGAGAAAGTAGCAAACCACAGATTTCCGTTGAAGTCCTCCAGAATGTTATAAGTAAACATATTCTTCAGCTGAGGAATCCGGGTAAAGTCATCTGTGGAGCGATTGTACTTCAACAGACCGGACGTGGTGCCTATCCACACGTCTCCCGTAGTGGTCCTGCAAATGGTAAAGGCGTCATTGGCGACCATGGAATTCTCACTCTCACCCTTGGCATAATGTTTCACCTGCCTGGTCCGAAGATTCACCCGATTCAGACCACCGGAAAACGTACCTACCCACAAATCATCCCCATCCAGACAAAGGCCATGAACATTCTGATAAATGGCCGAATGCTCAAAAGGCTCTATCTTTCCGTTTTCCGGATTGTAATTGAACAAGCCTTTGTCTTCGGTACCTATCCACAAGGTGCCATCATTACTTTCACAGATTTCCCGTACACGACGGCCGAAATGCCTGAGATTGTCTCTCGGATAGAACTTCTCGAAGTAAGTCCACTGATAAGGACAATAGTTCACTCCACCGAAATAAGACCCTATCCACATGCCGTTCTCCTTGTCGCAGCAGAGCGAATAAATGGCATTGTCCGACAATGCATACGAATCATCCTGGTCGGGAACGGTCAAATGGGTAATCTTGTCATTCGTCAGATTGTAAATATACAAGCCGGACTCTGCGCCCACCCACAGCTCGTTGTCAGATTTGAACTGCAAAGCCCTCACATAGGTGTTCAGCAGCTTCCGCGTCTTGCCGGTAGTCTGGTTTATCTCTGTCAACCCGTTCAGCGAAGCGATATACACACAATTATGGGGTCCGCTGACCTGCCAGTTGATAATATCATTCTTGAAAATCTCATTTCCTTCCGCGTCCTTGAAAGGCTGCAGAGGAGTTTCAAAGTCAGCTTTCGTATAGTAAAGATTATCCGCATACAAGGCCAGCCAACACGTATTCCCATTCAGCCAAAAGCGGGTTACATTGGGCAGTCCCGAATCGTGCAGATGGTTCAGCAGCCTCCCTTCATCCGGTTTATAGCAGAACAACCCCTGGTTTTCTACCGATATCCAGATATTATCGTCCTCGTCACTTCCAATCATGGTGACGAAATCCCTGATGATACTGCCGTTATCACTGGCCTCATCGAAAGCGGTAAAGGAATCCAGTACCGGGTCGTAAATAAAGACTCCCCCATCGGTACCAATCCAGATATTTCCCCGGCGGTCCTCGTAGAGCGCAGTTATGAAGTTCTTTCCTAAACCGGAGTTCTCTTTCTTGTAAATACGGAAAGACAATCCGTCATAACGGTTCAGACCGTCCTTGGTTCCGAACCACATAAAGCCTTTCCTATCCTGCAAAATCTGATACACGGTGTTCTGCGAAAGACCGTTCCGGATATCCATCGTTCTGAAATAGTAATGAACAGCATCCTGCGCACAGACCGGCAATACCGCCCATAGGCACAGACTAAGGAAAAGCTTTATAATCAATCGTTTCATAACAACATTTTTAATGTACAATTTACCATTTACAAAGTACAATTTAACTATGCAGATGACAGCGCAGCCAAATTGTACTTTGTAAATGGTAAATTGTAAATGCCCCTATTTCTTAAGTGAATTGCAGATACGTGTATTTATCTCTTTCACGCGTTTCTCATCCAGCTTTATCACCTTGCGGTCGTAAGTCATCAGACCGTTCACTTCCACCTCCACATCCGTGGTCTGTGTATAGACGGCTGCCGAGAAACCTCTTTTTATCATCTGATACAGCATATCGGCATATTTCACGTACTCATCAGTCACTTCTTTGGAAGAGTTGAACTGAACATATCCCCAGTTGCGGTTCGGTTCCCAGATATGGTCTTTCAAGACAAGGCCGATGCCGCCATACTCACCCAAAACCGTGGCACGCTGTGCATCATACAGATACATCTCCGGTTGGGGATAGTTGTGGAGGTCGAGCATGTCACCGCAAGTATAATGGTTACCGCCACTTGCCGGATTCACCAGACGGGTCGGGTCATACTGTTTCGTCCATTCGGCTATCTCTACCGTCTTGAACTGCCCCCAGGCTTCGTTGAACGGTACCCATGTACCGATACACGGATAAGAGTAGAGACAATCCATTATTTCCTTCCATTCCTTGTGATAATAGGCTTCGGATTCGGCGGAGCGTTTCAGTTCTGTTCCGTCGAAATAGCGGCGGTTCTGCCATTCCGGATTACGGTCACCGCTCGGCATATCCTGCCATACGATGATACCCAAACGGTCACAATGTGTGTACCAACGTGCCGGTTCCACCTTGATATGCTTGCGAATCATATTGAAACCGAAATCTTTCGTCTTCTGTACATCATACAGCAAAGCCTCGTCTGTGGGAGCTGTATACAGTCCGTCGGGCCACCAACCCTGGTCCAGCGGTCCAAACTGGAACAAAGCCTCGTTATTTAGTTCCAGGCGTACGATGCCATCCGCGTCACGACGGGTGGAGTACTTACGCATGGCAGCATAGCTGTCCACCTTATCCACTACCTTGCCTCCGCTTTTCAGAGTCACTTTCAGCGTATAGAGGAAGGGGGAATCCGGACTCCACAACTTGGCATTCCGGGGCATGGACACCTCCACCGGCTCTGCATTGATACTTTTGCCGGTGGCTACCAGTTGATTGCCGTCATACACATTCACTTCCACAAAGTCGGAAGGACATGCACTATTCAATTCAGCCTTCACTGTCAACAGATTACGGTCAATATCGGGAGTGATACGGAGGTTCTTGATATGTTTTCCGGCAACCGGCTCCATCCATACCGTCTGCCAGATACCGCTTACGGGAGTGTACCAGATACCTTCCGGATTGCTGACCTGCTTTCCACGGGGTTGAGGTCCTTTATCCGTTGGGTCCCAAACTTTTACGACCAACTGATTATTGCCTTTGCCAGAAAGGGCGGCAGTAATATCGAAAGAGAACGGAGTAAATCCCCCCGTATGGCTGCCTACTTTCACATCATTCACCCATACATCCGTTTTCCAGTCGACAGCGCCAAAGTGCAACAGCACTTGTTTTCCCTTCCAGGCAGAAGGAATTTCAAAACTGCGCTGGTAGACCAGTTCCTGGTTTTCATTGATTCTTTTTCCAACTCCGGACAAGGAGGATTCGATGGCAAAAGGAACAAGTATCTGCCCTTCGAACTCTGCCGGAAGATGCTCACCTTTATTTATAACGGCATAATTCCACAGTCCGTTCAAGTTCTTCCAGTCACTCCGTTCCATGATGGGACGAGGATATTCGGGCAACACATTCGCGGGATTGATCTGGGATGCCCAGTCCGTTTTGATTTTATCACCTGCCGGCTTCCATTGCGCCGAGCTTCCGATTGCAAACAACGTCAAGAATGACGATATGAGGAAAAATCTTCTCATAGTATTATAACTTTTTATTGGTTTCTACGAAAGCAAAGATAAGCCGATTCAGAAAAAAAGAATAGAAATTTCGAACCAATAAATAGTATTTTTGTGGAATATCAAGGTATTACCATCTCATTTTATCAAAGAAATTCATCAAAGGCACCTTTTTCCGCTTTTCTTGCCACGCCTATGACAAGGTTTTGCCTTCCCATTGGCAAGACTTTGCCACCGCGTTGGCAAAACTTTGCCATAGGCGTGGCAAAAGTTTGCCAAGGCAGTGACAACTTGTTGGCAAAATACCTCCCTGATATACAAGGAGTAGCAAACAATAGACAGCAGGGAATGACTAATATCCCGGATTCTGCTGGTTCTCCAATGCCGGATTGGCATTTATCTCATCCTGCGAAATAGGAAGCACAATCTTCTCGAAAGTACGGTCGATTGTTTTTCCACGGTGACTCACCGGAATATCTTGAAAATCGTCGTTGAATTCGATGGTTCTGCCCATACGCATCATGTCGAAGAAGCGTTGTCCTTCACCAAAAAGCTCCTTGCTGCGCTCGTCCAGAATCATATCATCGGTAATGGTAGCGGCAGTGGCCGGTGCCAGTCCGGGAGAACGCCTGCGGATTTCATTCAGGTAACCGGCGGCGGCATCTGCGCCTGCTTCCTGCTTCGTGGAGTGCAAGGCTGCTTCGGCGGCAATCAGATATATCTCGGAAAGACGGATTATCTTGATATTGACGGCTGTATTGGTTGCCTTGCCGTCACCTGCCAGAGTGGTACTGCCCATATACTTGTAGCAGGCTCCCTTGCGTTCAATCTCATTGTCCACCCAGTATTCATCGTTGTCCATGATTCCCCAACGCACATCCGTCTCGTCTTCACCCAGACGGTTCAGGAAATAATCGCTGGCAAGATACCAGCCCATGGCATTCTTCAACTGTCCGTAGCGCATCAGGTAAAAGCCCAAAGAAGAAGTTCCCAGGTCTGATTCCTCAGTGGTGATGCCCAGCTCAAAGATGGACTCGGAACCAAACTGCTTGCTCCAGGAAGCCGTCCAATCGGCAGGCTCATACAGTTTGTACACACCGCTTTCTATAATCTCCCGGGCAGCGTTCAAAGCACCGTCATAATCTTCCATATAGAGTTTCACACGCGCTTGCAGGGCTATGTTGGTGTAATAGTCCGCATATCCGCTCTGCTTTGTCTTCTTCTTGGCAAGCAGGGCCGCCCCGTCCGACAAGTCCTGCAGAATCTGGCGATAGTTCTCCTCCACAGTAGCACGGGTGGGCTGGGCGTTCACCGTAAGCGGCTCGGTTACATTGGGAACTCCATAAGAGGTCTTGTTGTAATTGTAAGGAAGCCCGTAGAGACGGACCAAATCGAAATAGAACAGCGCCCTCAGAGTCAACGCCTGCCCTTTGGCTTCGGAAAAGTCTTCCATACTGCCCGATTCTTCCAGCTTCTCAATGTTGCTCAACAAGGTGTTGACCTGCAGAATGCAGTAATATCCACGGCTCCAGAAACCGGAATAAGTATTGCTGTTGGAAGTGTGGTTGAACGTATAGAATGCATCCAGTCCGCGTCCGGCAGCAAAAATCGTGAGGTCACCGCCCTTGGCATCACCGTACATAAAAAGGTTTCTGCCGTAATAGGACGATGAGGTCATCGCACTCATCACACCGTTGATAACCACCTGCGCATCGGCTACCGTACCGACAGCACCTTCTGCATTTCCGGAGTTGGTGGGCTGCATATCCAGAAAATCGTCACACGAAGTGAATGTAAAGGCACCAAGTATCACAAGTGCCAATAAATGATATATCTTTTTCATTGTTAGTTCCTCCAGTTCATTAAAATTTCAATTCAACGCCAACGACAAACGTTTTTCCGATAGGGGTTTCCCAACCACGTGTGCCGTATTCGCTCACTTCGGGGTCTGCCTCCTTGTATTTGGCTATTGTCCAAAGGTTGCTGGCAGTGAAGAAAAGGCGGGCATTCTCGATGAAAGCCTTGCGGGTCATGGCTTTGGGCAGCGTATAGGCCAATGAGAGATTCTTCAAGCGCAGATAACTGGCATTGAACAAGTGGCGGCTGCTGTATTGTTGCGGGTCATCGAGGTCTACACCTTCGATACGGGGCTCTGTACCGTTCGTATGGTCTGGCGTCCAAAGGTTGTTGTAGTAGCTTTTAGCACGGATACGCTCCCAATAATAACCGTCGTCGGCCACATCCATGTAGGCTCCATCGTACAAGTCTCCTCCTATCTTATAGGTAAAGCCCAACGAAAGGGCTATGCCTTTGTAGGAGACCGAGGTATTGATGCCCCCATACACTTTGGGAACGGCATTGCCGATGATGGTGTAGTTGGCATTGTTATAGTCATAAGTAGCTCCGCGCCCGTTATACTCAAAATCTCCGGCCTTGCCATTCTTGGGGTCATTTACATAGTAGACGTTCTTGCCGTTGGTCTTGTCCACACCTGCCCATTCGTATCCATAGAAAGCCAGCGTGGACTGACCTTCCCGGTATACATATTGCGCACGGCTGTCGCTACTGGTGGGGTCGTACCAGATAATGTCCGCACCGCCATACAACTCTTTCACCTCAGAACGGAGGAAGGTTGCGTTGACGCCGGCACTCCATAACCATCCTTTACTATCAATGATGTCACCACTCAACTCCACCTCTACCCCATGGTTGTTGATGCATCCTACGTTCCGCAACGTAGAGGAAAATCCCGTAACCATCGAAATGGGAACATCCTGGAGCAGGTTCTTCGAATCACGGTTGAAGTATTCCACCGTACCGCGCAGACGCTGGCCGAAGAAGCCGAAGTCGATACCCACATTCGTGTTGTAGCTCGTCTCCCAAGACAGCTTGTCATTGGTGACGGTAGTGATTGTACCGCCCGGGTTACCCATGTACTTACTGGTATAGCTCATCAAGCTCATATAGCCGTAATTGTCCGAAGGCAGCGTACCGTTAATACCATAAGAGGCACGTATACGCAGGTTGCTCAGGAAAGAATATTTGCTCATAAAACCCTCGCGCATGATGTTCCACGCTCCTGCCACTGACCAGAAGTTTCCCCAACGTTCCTGCTTGCTGAGCCGGGAAGAACCGTCGCGGCGGTAAGAACCGGAAATGAAGTAGCGTTCATCGTAATTATAATCCAACTTGGAGAGCACGGACACCATCGAGTTTCCCCAGGAATATCCGGCAGAAGTCTGCGTTCCGGCAGTAGAAACTGTATGAATGGTGCTGACCGCAAGATTGCTTCCTGTGGCACGCACATAGTCTGTCTTGTTCTTCTCCGCTTCGAAACCCACCATGGTGCCAACTGTGTGTTTGTCGAAGGTGCCGGTATAATTGGCGGTAGTGGAGGTAACCATCTTCTCGTATGTAGTACGGTATTCGTTGACATTCCCATTGTCTGCCGAGCCTTTATAGTGATTGGCACTGTAATAGATATGGTCTTTTACAGTAGTATTGTCGTAAGAGTAGATAGAACGAAGGTCCAGGCCCGGCATCAGATGCAGGGTGAGCGTCTCCGCAGCTATGATTTTGGTACTGGTAGAACCGTTCTCCCACTCTTTGTCATAATAAAGCCCATTGTAGGCGTAGCTACCGTAACGTTCGGTCCAGAGCTCGCCGGTCTTGTAATCAGTGGGCCAGTAGAGTCCCCACAGCAAGTTACGGGTCTGCATGAAGTAATTACTGCCCGTGTTGCGTGTATCATTATAACCGCTTTTCTTGGTACGCGCCAGGCTGGCATTGGTGGTCAGTTCAAGGAATTTCCCCACCTTCTGGGTGAGGTTCAGGCGACCGGAAACACGGTCGAAGCTGTTCATCTTCAAACGTCCTTCGTCCTGGGTATAGGAAAGGGAAGTGTAATAGTTGGTATTCTGCGTAGCACCGCTGACGGACATATCGTAGGTCTGGTAAATGGCGGTACGGAAATATGCCTTGTCCCAATCGTAGTATTTGCCTCCACGCCCGGAGTTGTCGTACTCAAGGATATTGACGTTCTCGTAAGCTCCCGTACCATTTGTGGTAAATTGGTAGCCATGTTTGTTGAAACGGCTGTTCAACTGGCCTATGGCATAGGCTGCCGCCTTTTCGTCCGTTTCGCCCTTACCGCTTGTACGGGCATCGTGAAATACGGTGTAGAGCATATTCACATTCTCCTGTACGCTGGCCGTTTCATAGTTGTCCGTTGCCCAGCAGGGCGTGAAGCCCACTTCGGCTTTCAGCGTCACCACCGGCTTGCCAATCTGTCCTTTTTTGGTAGTAATCAGAATGACGCCGTTTGCCGCACGCGACCCATAAAGCGAGCTGGCCGCCGCATCTTTCAATACAGAAATAGATTCGATGTCTTCCGGGTTCAACGTATTCATGATGTTGTTGGTAGAATAGAGCTCACCGCTCATCTGCCCCGTATTGCCCGAAGAGACCGGAACACCGTCCACTACATACAACGGTTCATTCCCGGCATTCATAGAACCTATGCCACGGATGCGGATGGCCGGTGCGGAACCCGCCTGGCCGGAATTATTCGTCAGTTGCAAGCCCGCCACTTTACCGTTCAACGCGTTTTCAAAGCTGGTCGTCGGAATGTCTTTCAGCGCATCCGCTTTCACTAAAGAAGCCGAACCTGCATAGCTGCTCTTTTTGGCCGTGCCGTAAGCCACCACCATCACTTCATCCAACAGTTCCGAATCCGATTTCAGCACCACCTTCATAGCAGGCTTTATGGCAGCTTCTACTTTCTGCATACCTACAAAAGAGACAATCACTGTCTTTGCCGTGCCCGGCACATTCAAGATTGTAAATTTACCTTCGATATCGGTCACGGCCCCCAGCGTTGTGCCCTTCACCAATACCGATGCCCCAATAATCGGCTCATTGTTGTCCTCGGCAAATACTGTTCCCGAGACCGTAGACGTCTGAGCCATCACTCCCGCCCCCATAACCAGGCAGACAATGATTAACAAGAAGAATTTCTTTCTCATGCTTCTCTTCCTTAAAATTAGTCAATCAAAACACTTTTTAATATCCAAACGCTGCAAAGGTATGTATCTTTTTCAAAAAGAAAAGCAATAGTATTCAAAAAGCTTCATTTTGATTGTATTTTAAGCCAAACACAAGCAATATGTCTATAACCTAAGCATTCCAAGCAATAAGTATGATGCTGGATACGGAAATATAAGCAATGCCAAAGAAGATATATCCGGATTTTAAGATATGACACGTCCCGGCATACAACTTTTTTCGTAACTTTGCACAGTTTTAAAATACACTGAACGAATGGAGTTTAAGTATGACGTTATTGTAATCGGCGCCGGACACGCAGGATGCGAAGCCGCTGCCGCTGCTGCAAACCTGGGTTCGAAGACTTGTCTTATCACAATGGATATGAACAAAATCGGACAGATGAGTTGTAACCCGGCAGTGGGAGGCATCGCCAAAGGACAGATAGTACGCGAAATAGACGCCTTGGGAGGATATATGGGATTGGTGACAGACCAGACAGCCATACAGTTCCGTATACTGAACCGTTCCAAAGGTCCCGCTATGTGGAGTCCGCGCGCGCAGTGCGACCGCAACAAATTCATCTGGGCATGGAGAGAGATACTGGAAAATATCCCCAACCTGCATATCTGGCAGGATACCGTGCAGGAAATCCTCGTTGAAAACGGTGAGATTACGGGAGTAGTCACATTATGGGGAGTAACGTTCCATGCCAAATGTGTAGTACTCACCGCAGGAACTTTCCTCAATGGACTGATGCACGTGGGACGTACCATGCTTCCAGGTGGACGTATGGCAGAACCTGCATCCTACCAATTAACCGAATCCATCGCAAAGCATGGCATCACCTTTGGACGCATGAAGACGGGAACCCCCGTACGCATAGATGGACGCAGCGTGCATTATGAGGATATGGAAATCCAAGACGGAGAATGTGACTTCCACAAGTTCTCGTTCATGGACACTCATGTACGCCATTTGAAACAGCTCCCTTGCTGGACCTGCTTCACCAACGAAGAAGCACACCGCATCCTGCAGGAAGGTCTGCCGGATTCTCCCCTTTTCAACGGACAAATCCAAAGTATCGGCCCACGTTATTGCCCCAGTATAGAAACCAAGATTGTGACTTTCCCCGACAAACCGCAGCACCAGCTTTTCCTGGAGCCCGAAGGGGAAACAACCCAAGAGCTCTACTTGAATGGATTCTCTTCTTCATTGCCCATGAATATCCAGATTGCAGCATTGAAAAAGATACCGGCGTTCAGAGACCTCGTCATCTACCGCCCGGGCTATGCCATCGAATACGACTTCTTTGACCCCACCCAACTGAAACATACGCTGGAAACGAAGAATATAAAGAATCTGTTCTTTGCCGGACAAGTAAACGGAACAACCGGTTACGAGGAAGCAGCTGGACAAGGAATCATGGCAGGTATCAACGCCCACATCAATTGCCACGGCGGAGAACCGTTCACCCTTGCAAGGGATGAAGCATATATCGGCGTTTTAATCGATGACTTGGTAACAAAAGGTGTGGACGAGCCTTACCGTATGTTTACTTCCCGTGCCGAATATCGCATCCTGCTCCGTATGGATGATGCGGACATGCGACTCACGGAAAAAGCCTGGAAGCTGGGACTCGCCAAGGAAGAGCGGTACAAGCTGCTGACAGAAAAACGTGAAGCCGTGAACCGAATTATAGACTTCGCGCGGAATTACTCGATGAAACCGGCATTAATCAATCCGGTATTGGAGCAGCTCGGCACAACTCCACTGCGCCAGGGATGCAAATTGATAGATTTGATAAACCGTCCGCAGATAACGATTGAGAACATTGCCGAACACGTCAGTGCCTTTAAACGAGAACTGGATAAAATATCCGATAGAAAGGAAGAAATTGTAGAAGCTGCAGAAATACTCATCAAGTACGAGGGATACATCGGACGCGAACGGATTATTGCGGATAAATTGGCAAGATTGGAAAGCATCAAGATAAAAGGTAAGTTTGACTATAATTCCATTCAATCCCTTTCTACCGAAGCTAGACAGAAGCTGATGAAGATAGATCCGGAAACAATAGCCCAAGCGAGTCGGATTCCGGGAGTATCTCCAAGCGACATCAACGTGCTACTGGTACTTTGCGGACGATAGAGCGCAAAGTTCCACGTGAAACAAAGAATTCAATAAACGTATTAAATAAACTGATTATGAGCAAAGAAACTCTTACCAAAAGCATCCGAGAAATACCCGACTTCCCCATTCCGGGAATTCTATTCTACGATGTAACTACCTTGTTCAAGGAGCCTACCGCCTTGCAGGAACTCTCGGACACACTATACGAGATGTATAAAGACAAAGGCATCACCAAAGTAGTGGGTATAGAATCAAGAGGATTCATTATAGGCCCCATTCTCGCCACCAGACTGGGGGCAGGCTTCGTACCTATCCGCAAGCCGGGAAAGCTTCCTGCAGAAACCATTGAAGAAAGCTATGATAAAGAATATGGCAAAGACACCGTGCAGATGCACAAGGATGCCATCAATGAAGACGATGTAGTATTGCTACACGACGACTTGCTGGCAACCGGTGGAACAATGGAAGCCGCCTGCAAACTGGTGAAACAGATGAACCCCAAGAAAGTGTATGTAAACTTCATCATCGAGCTGAAAGAGCTTCATGGCAAGGATGTGTTTGGAGATGATGTGGAAGTGGAGGCTGTGCTGTCGCTTTAGCCATTTCATATTTCACCACAGATTACACAGATTAACACAGATTATTTATCCACCACAAAACACAGTTTTATCGAAGAGAAATCTGCGCTAATCTGTGTAATCTGTGGTGAAACGTCGGTATTATGGAAGAACTCAGAACTAACGACTACCTCAAAGGGATTGTATCCAACCTTCCCGAAAGTCCCGGTATTTACCAATATCTGAATACCGAAGGGACTATTATATATGTAGGAAAGGCAAAGAATCTGAAGCGAAGAGTGTCTTCCTACTTCAACCGGGAGCACGAACCGGGAAAGACGAGGGTACTGGTCAGCAAGATTGCAGATATCCGGTATATCGTGGTGAATACGGAAGAAGACGCGCTATTGCTGGAAAACAATCTTATCAAGAAATACAAGCCACGCTACAACGTACTGTTGAAAGACGACAAAACATATCCCAGCATCTGCGTGCAGAACGAATACTTTCCACGCGTCTTCAGAACCCGGAAGATAATCCGCAACGGCTCCTCCTATTATGGCCCTTACAGCCATATACCCTCCATGTACGCATTACTCGACCTCATCAAGCATCTGTACCCCCTGCGCACATGCCACCTGAACCTCTCCCCGGAGAACATACGCGCCGGGAAGTTCAATGTCTGCCTGGAGTACCACATCAAGAACTGTGCAGGGCCTTGCATCGGCAAGCAAAGTCAGGAAGACTATCTAAAAAATATCGGTGAAATCAAGGAAATCCTCAAAGGGAACACCCAGGAGATAGAGCGGATGCTCTTCCAGCAGATGCAGGAGCTGGCAGCCGAGATGAAGTTTGAAGAAGCACAGAAGATAAAGGAGAAATACCTGCTGCTGGAAAACTACCGGGCGAAATCGGAAGTGGTAAGCAACGTGCTGCACAATATAGACGTATTCTCCATTGAAGAAGACAATGATGGAAAGTCCGCTTTCGTCAACTACCTACACATTACGAACGGCGCCATCAACCAGGCTTTCACCTTTGAATACAAGAAACGATTGAATGAGAGCAAAGAAGAACTGCTCTCTCTCGGCATCATCGAAATGCGGGAAAGATACAAGAGCCTTTCTCGTGAAATCATCGTGCCTTTTGAACTGGATATGGAGCTGAAAGATGTCGTCTTTACCATCCCGCAACGGGGAGACAAAAAGAAGCTGCTGGAACTCTCCATCCTCAATGTGAAGCAGTACAAAGCCGACCGCCTGAAGCAAGCCGAAAAGCTGAATCCGGAGCAACGGACCGTGCGCCTGCTGAAAGAGATACAGCAAGAGCTGCACCTGGACCGCCTGCCCATGCAGATAGAATGTTTCGACAACTCCAACATCCAGGGTTCCGACCCCGTGGCCGGGTGCGTGGTCTTCGTCAAGGGGAAACCTTCCAAGAAGGATTACCGCAAGTACAATATCAAGACCGTAGAGGGACCGGATGACTATGCCTCCATGAAAGAGGTCGTAAAACGGCGCTATCAGCGCGCTATAGAAGAGAAAGCACCCCTGCCCGACCTTCTTATCACCGACGGTGGAAAAGGGCAAATGAGCGCCGTAAAAGAGGTGATAGACGAGCTTGGCCTGAACATCCCCATCGCCGGACTTGCCAAAGATGGCAAACACCGCACTTCCGAGCTATTGTATGGCTACCCTCCCCAGACCATCGGATTGAAACAGAACACCCCCCTCTTCCGACTGCTGACGCAGATTCAAGATGAAGTGCACCGCTTCGCCATTACCTTCCACCGCGACAAGCGCAGCAAACGGCAGATTGCCTCCGCACTGGACGAGATAAAAGGTATCGGTGAAAAGACGAAAAGCGCGTTGCTCAAGGAGTTCAAAAGCGTGAAGCGTATCCGCGAAGCATCTGCCGAGGAGCTTGCCGCCGTGGTGGGAGAAGCGAAAGCCAAAATCATCCAGACCTATTTCTCAGAGAAATAATGACTGATAAATCAGCCTGCAAAGCCATGCACACAACGAATTAATTCGTAACTTTGTCCCCTCAAAAAGACAAAAACAACATGAGAGTAGTGATACAACGTGCCGGACACGCTTCCGTCACCATCAACGGAACCTGCAAAGCCTCCATTGGAAAGGGCCTCATGATACTCGTAGGCATCGAAGAATCCGATGGAAAAGAAGATATTGACTGGCTTTGCAAGAAGATAGTCAACCTGCGCATTTTCGATGACGAAAACGGCGTAATGAACAAATCCATTCTTGAAGCAGACGGCGAGATACTGGTTATCAGCCAGTTCACCCTCCACGCCTCCACCAAGAAAGGCAACCGTCCCTCCTACATACGGGCAGCACGGCCGGAAATATCCGTCCCACTGTACGAACAATTCTGCCGGGAACTGAGTTTAGCATTAGGTAAAGAAATAGGTACCGGCGAATTTGGTGCCGATATGAAAGTAGAACTGATGAACGATGGTCCCGTGACCATCTGTATAGATACAAAAAACAAGGAATAATGACGTTAGAAGAAGCACAGAAACAAGTGGATTCCTGGATAAAGGAATACGGAGTGCGCTATTTCAGCGAACTCACCAATATGGCGATACTGACCGAAGAAGTGGGCGAACTCGCCCGCGTCATGGCACGCAAGTATGGCGACCAATCCTTCAAGAAAGGAGAAAAAGACAATCTCGACGATGAGATGGCAGATGTTCTTTGGGTACTTCTCTGCCTTGCGAACCAGACCGGAGTGAACCTGACAGACGCCTTCTGCCGCAACTTCGAGAAGAAAACCAGACGTGACCAGACAAGACATATCAATAACCCTAAATTGAAAGACCATGGAGAAGAATGAGCCTACCCAGAGTAAGTATGACGCCGCCCTGGCAAAGTACAACACCCAACTGGATGATGCGGAAATAGCTGCACAAGCTGCCAGAATCATTGCAGAGAAAGTGCCGGCAAACAACACGCCGGAGGTAAAGAAATTCCTTTTCAACTGCATTGACCTCACCACACTGAACAGTACGGACAGCGACGAAAGCGTCATGAAATTCACCCAGAAAGTGAATAAATTCGACGAAGAGTTCCCCGACCTGAAGAATGTGGCAGCCATCTGTGTATACCCCAATTTTGCAGAAGTCGTAAAAGACACGCTGGAAGTGGAAGATGTAAAAATAGCTTGTGTATCAGCAGGTTTCCCCTCCTCCCAGACTTTCATTGAAGTGAAAGTGGCAGAAACTGCCATGGCACTGATGGAAGGCGCCGATGAAATAGACATCGTTATTTCGGTGGGCAAGTTCCTGGCGGGAGACTATGAAGGCATGTGCGAGGAGATACAAGAACTCAAAGCAACCTGCAAAGAGCACCACATGAAGGTAATCCTCGAAACCGGAGCTTTGAAGACGGCTTCGAACATCAAAAAAGCATCCATCCTTTCCATGTATTCGGGTGCCGATTTCATCAAGACTTCCACCGGCAAGCAGCAGCCTGCCGCCACGCCGGAGGCCGCCCTGGTTATGTGCCAGGCCATCAAGGAATATCACGAGCTGACGGGTATCAAGGTAGGCTTTAAGCCCGCAGGAGGAATCAACTGCGTGAACGATGCACTGATTTATTACACCATCGTCAAGGAAGTGCTCGGCGAAGAATGGCTGAACAACGAGCTGTTCCGTCTGGGAACCAGTCGTCTTGCCAACCTGCTGCTTTCGGAAATCAAGGGTGAAGAGATGAAATTCTTCTAAGAGAAAGCTGTATTTACCTATAAATAAAGCCTGATGGAGTGGGTTCCATCAGGCTTTCTCATATTATCAACCGGAAACAGTTCCGTCATTTTTCCCGCTCTACCACATAATCCAGATACCCGGCTAGCGCTACTTTTACCTCCGTATCGGGCAAAGAAGCCAGCAAAGAAAGAGCCTTTTCCTTATAGTCATACATCACTTGCGAAGCATACTCTATACCACCATTCTGCTTGGTAAATTCGATTAAATGGGCTATTTCGCCAGGCGTTGCCTCCCCATTCTTTATCTTTACGGCAATTTCTTCCGCTGTTTTATCCTTCACGGTATTGAGCACATGAAGCGCAGGTAGAGTCAACTTCCCCTCCACCATATCATTTCCGGTAGGTTTGCCTATTTCCTTGCTCTCGGAGTAATCGAAAATATCATCCTTTATCTGAAAACAAAGCCCGATATATTCACCGAACAGACGCGCAGATTCCGCCTTTTCATCGCTGGCTCCCACCGAGAGAGCGCCCGCCTTCGTACAAGCTGCAAAGAGCACGGCCGTCTTCTTGCGGATAACGTCGAAATAGACTTCCTCGGAGAAATGGAGATTGCTGACGTTGGAAAGCTGCAGAAGTTCACCATCTGCCAAATCCTGCCCCAGGCAGGAGACGATGTCGATAATGTCATGGTTACGGGTCATGCCCACTTGCACCAACGCTGTTGCAAGCAGATAATCGCCTGCCAGTACGGCTACTTTATTATTGAAAATGGCATTAACGGAGAGTTGTCCACGGCGTTCAGTACTTTCGTCCACTACATCATCGTGCACAAGGCTGGCATTATGAAGAAGTTCCAACGCAACCGCAGCATGCAGGGTTGCAGGACATACCTTGCCAAAAAGCTTCGCAGCCAGAAGCACCAGAATGGGGCGCATCATCTTCCCGTTCTTCTGCCGGATATGCGCAATTACGCTGTTCAGCAAAAGGTTGGAACTGGAGAGAGTACTTTCAAAAAGCTTCTTGAAGTCCTCCAATTCCTCAGAAATCGGAGATTTTATCAATGATGAGTTGTCCATGCATCGCTATTTGCCTACAAAAATAGTAATAAAACGGTTAATACGGTATTTTTTTGTACTTTTACCATGAAAAAAAGGATTAAATGTATGAATTCAATCGATAAACTGTTTTTGCTCGATGCCTATGCACTGATATATCGAGCCTATTACGCGTTCATCAAGAACCCGAGAATCAATTCAAAAGGATTCAACACTTCGGCCATTCTGGGCTTTGTAAACACCCTGGAAGAAGTGCTCAAAAAAGAGAATCCCACACACATAGGAGTAGCCTTCGACCCGTCGGGCCCCACCTTCCGCCACGAGGCCTACGAGCAATACAAGGCACAGCGCGAGGAGACACCCGAGGCCATCCGCCTTTCCGTACCTATTATAAAGGACATCATCCGCGCCTACCGCATTCCCATCCTCGAAGTATCCGGCTACGAAGCCGACGACGTGATAGGCACGCTCGCCACCGAAGCCGGACGGCAGGGCATCACCACCTATATGATGACTCCCGACAAGGACTACGGGCAACTGGTATCGGACCGCGTCTTCATGTACCGCCCCAAGCACACCGGCGGATTCGAAGTGATGGGTACCGAAGAAGTAAAAACCAAGTTCAACATACAGACCACCGAGCAGGTCATCGACATGCTGGGACTGATGGGTGATGCTTCCGACAACATCCCCGGCTGTCCGGGTGTGGGCGAGAAAACCGCACAGAAACTGATTGCCGAATTCGGCAGCATCGAAAATCTGCTGGAGCATACCGACCAGCTGAAAGGCGCACTGAAAACGAAAGTGGAGACCAACCGCGAGATGATTACCTTCTCCAAATTCCTTGCCACCATCAAAACAGATGTTCCCATTCAGCTCGACATGGATTCGCTCGTCCGCGAAGAACCGAACGAAGAAGAACTCCGCAAGATTTTCGAGGAGTTGGAATTCCGCACACTCATCGACCGGGTACTCAAAAAGGGAAGCGGCAATTCGTCCTCCCCTACTCCAACCTCTCCGGTACCCGACCTCTTTGCCGGGACTCTGTTTGCCCAGCCGCAAACCTCCACTCCCGAAAACAGCGCCCCGATTCAAGGCGATTTGTTTGCAAATTTTGCGGGCGAGGGGACGGGCGTTTCTGAAAATTCAAACCTGACGCGGTTAGAAATGCTCGATATAGACTACCAACTCATTGATACAGAAGATAAAAGAGCAGAAATTATTCAAAAGTTACTTACAAGCGAAATTCTCTCAATAGATACCGAGACTACCGGAACCGAGCCAATGGACGCCGAACTTGTAGGAATGAGCTTCAGTGATGCCGAAAACCGTGCATACTACGTACCCGTTCCCGCCGAACGAGAGGAAGTCTTAAAAATTGTAAACGAGTTCCGTCCCCTCTTCGAAAACGAGAAATCCATGAAGGTGGGACAAAATATCAAGTACGATATGATTATCCTCCAAAATTACGGCGTCCAGGTGAAAGGCAAACTTTTCGACACCATGCTTGCCCACTACGTGCTTCAACCCGAACTGCGACACAACATGGACTATCTGGCGGAAATCTACCTGCACTACCAGACCATCCACATCGATGAGCTAATTGGAGCGCAAGGCAAAAACCAAAAGAACATGCGCGACCTTCCACCCGAAGATGTCTACCGTTATGCCTGCGAGGATGCGGACGTCACCCTCAAACTGAAAAACGTGCTGGAAAAGGAACTGAAGGAGCAAGGTGCCGAACATCTGTTCTACGAAATAGAGATGCCGCTCGTCCCCGTACTTGTTAATATAGAGAGCAACGGAGTGCTGCTCGACACGGAAGCCTTGAAGCAATCGTCCCAACACTTCACCGTCCGTCTGCAGGAGATTGAGAAGGAAATCTACGAGATGGCTGGCGAGACATTCAATATCAGCTCCGCCAAGCAGGTAGGCGAAGTGCTGTTCGACAAGCTGAAAATCGTGGAGAAAGCGAAAAAGACCAAGACCGGACAATACGTCACCTCCGAAGAGGTGCTGCAAAGCTACCGCAGCAAGCACGACATCATCGGGAAGATACTGGAATACCGCGGACTGAAGAAACTGCTGAGCACCTATATAGATGCCCTGCCCCAGCTCATCAACCCACGTACGGGCCGCATACACACCTCCTTCAACCAGGCGGTGACCGCTACCGGACGCCTCAGCTCCAGCAATCCCAACCTGCAGAACATCCCCATCCGCGACGAAGACGGAAAGGAAATCCGCAAGGCGTTCATCCCCGACACCGGCTGCGAGTTCTTCTCTGCCGACTACTCGCAGATAGAGCTGCGCATCATGGCACACCTCAGCGAAGATAAGAACATGATAGACGCCTTCCTCAGCGGACACGACATCCACGCCGCCACCGCTGCCAAGATATATAAGATAGATATAAACGACGTAACCGCCGACATGCGCCGCAAGGCAAAAACGGCAAACTTCGGCATCATCTACGGCATCTCCGTCTTCGGGCTTGCCGAACGCATGGGCGTTTCTCGCCAGGAAGCCAAAGAGCTGATAGACGGCTACTTTGAAACCTACCCACAAGTGAAGGAGTATATGGATAAAAGCATCCAGGTGGCACGCGAGAACGGCTATGTGGAAACCATCTTCCACCGCAAGCGCTTCCTGCCGGACATCAACTCAAGAAACGGGGTGGTACGGGGCTATGCCGAACGGAATGCCATCAACGCTCCCATCCAGGGAAGTGCCGCCGACATCATAAAAGTAGCCATGGCACACATCTATCAGCGCTTCCAAGCTTACAATCTGAAAGCAAAGATGATTTTACAAGTCCATGACGAACTAAATTTCAGCGTTCCAGAGGCAGAAAAAGAGCTTGTACAGAAAATCGTAATCGAAGAGATGGAGCAGGCATATCGCATGTACGTACCCCTGAAAGCCGATTGTGGGTGGGGAAACAACTGGTTGCAGGCACACTAAACAGCCCAATAACTTTATTTAACTTACAATCAGAAAGCAACAGAAGCAATCCTTTCCAAATACAGTTTGCTCATCAGAATATCCGGCGACCTCACTGCCGGATATTTTTTATTCACCAATCTTGCCAAAAGGAAAGCATACCGAAACCCTCACTACTGACATATTGATAAAATTTAATCCAATATTTATATTTATGTCAATTTAATACGTACCTTTGCAGCGAAATCAATGATATATTGATAGAAAATAGAAAGTTAAACTAAAAAAGACATAAAACCATGAAAGCAAAAGTATCTTTAAAAACAGTGATTGTTTCAGCACTTCTCTTAGTTTGCGGATTAAATGCCTCAGCCGACAATAAGAGCAACCTCATTTACAATTCGGAAGAAGTAAATGGCATGAAGGTGGCAGAGACCGTATACAAGATGGACGGAAACACGCTTGCCAACTATATGAAGTACAATTATAAGTACGACGACCAGAACCGCATGACGGAAAGCGAAGCCCTGAAATGGAACAGCACCAAGAATACATGGGGCAAGGACATGTGCATCCGCTATGCATACCAAGGCAAGACGATGACTACCACATACTACAAATGGAACAACAAGAAAGGCGAATACATACTGGTTCCCGAGATGACAGTAATCATGGACAACCCTAACATGTAATTGACAAACTCTCTCTTAAAGTAAGAAATCTTATTCCTAACAACAATAACCGAAACCTTTCATAAAAGAGCCGGAATGATTCGCACATTCCGGCTCTTTTATTATATCTTCGCCTCCTAAAAAGGAATGCCACATGATACCCGAGACCCTCATTACCTACATCGAGACAGCAATCATTCCCCGGTACAAGGAGTTTGACAAGGCACACAACCTCTCACACGTCCGTACCGTCATCGAAGAAAGCCTTGCCCTCGCCCGGCAATATCCCGAAGCGGACGAACGCCTGGCATACGTCATTGCCGCCTACCATGACACGGGACTGTGCCGCGACCGCGCCACCCACCACCTTGTCTCCGGCGAGATACTGATGGCGGACTCCACCCTGCGGCAATGGTTCTCCGACACGGAAATCCTCCTCATGAAAGAAGCCGTAGAGGACCACCGGGCCTCTACAGACCACGAACCTCGTAGCATCTACGGCAAGATTGTTGCCGAAGCGGACCGTATCATCGACCCGGACATCACCCTGCGCCGCACCGTGCAGTACGGATTGAAACAGAATCCTGCCGCCGACAAGGAGTGGCACTACCAGCGGTTCCATCAGCATCTCATGGCAAAATATGCACCTGGCGGTTATCTGAAGCTCTGGTTTCCCGAGGGGAAGAATGCGGAACAGCTGAAGAAGCTCCAAGCCATTATCGCAGACGAAGGACAGCTGCGGCAAGTTTTCAACCGAATATTCGAGGAGGAAAAGTAATAGCGGTATCAATGAAGCATATGCCCCATTTCATTTCCGACTATGGAAACGGTTTGTTTCCTATAATGGAACAGAGTGTTCTCTATAAGGAAACAAAGTGTTTCCTATAACGGAACAAATCGTTTTATCCCGTCGAAACAAGTCGTTTCATACAAGAGAAACAATCTGTTCCGACGGGGTGTAACAAAGTGTTCAGTGCTGTGAACTAATACAATAGCTCTATTTAGAAGGTCTCACAAGATAAGTATCCGCCTCCATAAGTATAAAGACTTATGGGCGTGCCAACATGAGGAAATCATAAAACTCACAGATGGACTGGCCTTCGGTCTCTGATTCGAAGACAAAGAAGAGCGGCTGCTTTCCCTTATGCAGCTTTGCCGGAATAGAGAGCGAAGCATAGAACTCCCTGCAAGTGCTGCCAGCCTTCACATTCACAAGTCCTATCTCTACACCGCCTTTTGTTGTCCAAGGGCTACCCAGCATGATGCGGATGCGCCCGTCGGTATCTTCAGCCTTCAACCTTAACTGCATCTGCAAAGACTTATCTCGCGGAACGGCATTCATATTCAAGTATTTATATCCTACAATCGACCCACTTGTGTTATTCACCACCGGAGCGAACGGGATTTTGTGGTTGTTATCGCCGGCATAGGGATTATTATCCCGGTACACAGGCCGGATGTAAGACCCCGTGTAGACATAATGGGGATAGACCTCTTTGATACCTCCGGGATTGGTGTGCCAACAAGCCAACCCGGCCGAGATGCGCTGCATAGGATTGAGCCCTTCAAGAAGGAAACCCTCAGAGTTGAATTCCCCGCGCGAAATCACGACTTTCCCACCTTTTCCTTTTTCCACCTTTACATCAATGGCCGACACCATAGCCTGGCGTGCATAGCAATCAGTACCTATCTGGCGATGATAGAACACGTACCATTGCCCTCCTATCTTGCAGATACTGCCATGCGTATTTCCACCGGGCATGGCCGAAGCTATCACATTGCCTTTTTCATCATACTCGCGCGCACGGGCATCGATGATTGTTCCGCCATAGGTCCAGGGACCCAGAGGATGCTCGCTATAAGCGTATGCCAGCGTATAGTTGCTGGCGTTCGGCAAGCCATCTTCACCCTCAGCGGTAGTACGGCTATAGATAAACACATACTTATCCTCAATCTTGCGGATGGAGGATGCCTCAAAGAAGCGGAATATACCTTCCTGCCGATAGCCTGAAATCATGTTCTCCACCACTTCGGTACCCGGCTTTACCGTGCACATGGTAGCAGGGTCCAACTCCGCGCCATGCGAAATGCCAAATCCCCAATAACCATACACACGTCCATCATCATCGACAAACACTGCGGGGTCGAATCCCAAACAACCGAAAGTCTCGCGAGGACGCTCCTTATGCCAGTTGCATACCGTAAACGGGCCATCGGGACGGTCGCTTTTGGCAATCATGGAATTGCGTCCACCACCTTGATTATTCGGAAAGAGGTAGTAAGTTTTCTTACCATCGGCATCGGTAGTTACTGTCACGTCAGGGGCAAAAAGCACGTCGTCGGTTCCATCAGCATTCAGTTTATACAGTTCGGGCGACTCATTGACTTTAAATATCACGCCGTCATATCTCCAACGGGTCAGGTCCTCTACGGGTGCCGACCACACCACCTGGTCACGTCCGCAATACATCCACTTGAGATTATCGTGCGAACCATAAATATAAAGACGGTACTTGCCGGGACAGTCAGGATCCTCAAACACATAGAGCTCACCATCAGGAATAAATTCCCAAAGCGGCAGATAAGGATTCTGTGCAGATAATGTAAAAGACAGACCGATGAGACATGAGAAAATCATCAGAATTTTTCTTACTTTGTTTTTCATAATCGCATTGATTTATAGAATGATACTTAAATTTATAATTGCGACAAAACTATCAATTTATCATTTTACTCTCGTGCTTTTAATGCAAATTAACATACCCACTTTCCCCGGTAAGTACTATCTTTGCTTAAAAAAGTGAAGATAGGCTGCACCTCAGCATAAAAAATGAACGCGTTCATTTCATTCTGCCTTCGGTTTGCACTATCTTTGCATCCAATTAACTGAACAATAACTAAAAAACAAGATAACACTATGGCATTAAAAGCTGGTATCGTGGGCCTTCCCAACGTAGGAAAATCCACTCTTTTCAACTGCTTGAGCAGCGCAAAGGCACAAGCGGCAAACTTCCCGTTCTGTACAATCGACGCCCAAATGGGGCAAGTGTCCGTACCCGACGAACGACTGACGAAGCTCGCCGAGCTGGTTCACCCGGGGCGTATCGTACCTGCCGTGTGCGACATCGTAGACATTGCCGGACTGGTGAAGGGCGCCAGCAAAGGTGAAGGACTCGGCAACCAGTTCTTGGGCAACATCCGCGAGTGCGACGCCATCATTCACGTGCTGCGCTGCTTCGACAACGGCAACATCGTCCACGTGGACGGTTCGGTGAACCCCGTGCGCGACAAGGAAATCATCGACACAGAGCTGCAACTGAAGGACCTCGACACGGTGGAAAACCGCATCAAGCGTGTAGAGAAGATTGCCAAAGTGGGTGGCGACAAGGCGGCAAAGATAGAGTACGAACTCCTGCTCCGCTACAAGGATGCCCTGGAACAAGGACAAAGCGCCCGCACCGTCATCCCACAGAACGACGACGAGGAACAATGTGCCAAGCAGATGTTCCTGCTCACCACCAAACCCGTGCTCTACGTCTGCAACGTGGATGACGTCAGTGCCGCCAGCGGCAACCAGTACGTAGAGCAGGTGCGTGAAGCCATCAAGGGTGAGGATGCGGAACTCATCATCATCTCCGCCCAGACCGAGGCCGACATCGCCGAACTGGAGACATACGAAGAAAAGCAGATGTTCCTCGAAGACCTGGGACTGAAAGAAAGCGGCTGCAACCGTTTGATTAAAGCTATCTACAGCCTGCTGAACCTCGAAACCTTCATCACTGCCGGAGAGATGGAAGTAAAAGCATGGACCTATCGCAAGGGCTGGAAGGCTCCACAATGCGCCGGCGTTATCCATACGGATTTTGAAAAGGGATTCATCCGGGCAGAGGTCATCAAGTATGAGGATTATATCAAGTATGGCAGCGAAGCAGCCGTGCGCGAAGCCGGAAAGTTGGGTGTGGAAGGTAAGGAATACGTGGTGCAGGATGGGGACATCATGCACTTCAGGTTCAATGTGTAATGATATTCATTCCAGATGGCAATGTACTTTCTTTGTACATTGCCATTTTCTAATAAACTCCATACAATAACAATACTGTGAAACAGATTATCTTCCTTTTATTCTTATTGTCCTGTACTGCCGTTTATGCACAACAGCAAGACTCGGTAACCATTCACGGACGGGTGACTGATTACAACGGACAGCCGATAGACAGTGCCAGCGTCTGGTGGCAAAACCCGCAGTTCAATGACATCATAGAAGCCATAACCGACAAAGACGGGCATTACACGGCCCGTATACCCAAAGGGAAATATCAAAGTGCAGCCTCTATTTATCTGCCCTCCTATGCGCACATTGCCATGAAAAGCGGGCTGCCCGAGACTGAACACCGCCTGGAGTTCTGGGCCTGGGATTTCATCGCCGACCGCGACACTACACTCGACATACGTTATCATCGTATGGAAGCTTATGGCCTGCGTGCTTTCTGCATCCCCGGAGCCATGCCTACTTATCAGATATACGTCCGTCCCATGAGCTTGACACGTACCTACCAATGGATGAAAGAAACAAAGCCCGAGTCATTGGTACACGGTGAAAACCTGAGTGACATTGAGCAACAAGAACAAAACAAAGAAGCCAGAGAATGCCAGATGGCTCCCCGGCCCGGGCAACTGAAAGTCACCGTCTGGATAGACGGCGAGAAAGTCCCCGTGCTGATGAAGCAGGAAATAAAAGAATATTTCGACAGCAACGAATATGGCAACGCCTATCTATTGACAGTAGACATGCCCAAGCATCCCCAAAAAGACCTTCCCTACCGTATCTTCAAAGTAGAGCTGGAAGACATGGAAAACGGTGACCGGGGCGAAGGGCTTTACTATATGGAAAAGGAAAACTACGTTCAATAAACCATACACAACAAATGGCAAACAGTAATCTGAAATACCTCATAGCAGGTACCGGCGGCGTAGGCGGAAGCATCGCCGCCTTTCTTTCATTATCCGGCAAAGACGTCACTTGCATTGCACGTGGCGAACACCTTGCCGCCATACGCGGGAACGGTCTGCAACTGCACTCCGATTTGAAAGGTGAACATTGTCTGAAAGTGGCGGCATTTACCGCAGAAGAATTCCAAGGCAAAGCGGATGTTATCTTCGTCTGCGTCAAAGGTTATTCCGTAGACTCCATTACGGAACTCATCAAACGTGCCTCACACGAGCGTACAGTGGTAATCCCCATCCTGAATGTTTACGGAACCGGTCCCCGTATCCAGCGGTTGGTCCCCGGCGTCACGGTGCTCGACGGCTGCATCTACATCGTAGGATTCGTATCCGGACGGGGAGAAATCACGCAGATGGGAAAGATTTTCCGGCTCGTCTACGGAGCACACCGCAGCACGATTGTTTCCCGTGAAACATTGGAAGCCGTGCAACGCGATTTACAGGAAAGCGGCATCAAAGCCGAAATCTCCGACGACATCAACCGGGACACATTCGTCAAGTGGTCCTTCATTTCTGCTATGGCCGTCACCGGAGCCTATTACGACGTACCTATGGGCGAAGTCCAGAAACCGGGCAAAGTGCGCGACACCTTTATCGGACTGTCACAAGAGAGTGCAGCTTTGGGCAGGAAGTTGGGTATAGAATTCAAGGAAGACATCGTGCAGTATAACCTCAAAGTAATAGACAAACTCGCCCCTGAAAGTACCGCCTCCATGCAGAAAGATATGGCCAAAGGACATCAGAGCGAAGTACAAGGCTTGTTGTTCGACATGATTACGGCTGCAGAGGAACAAGGGATTGAGGTGCCGACGTATAGGATGGTGGCGGAGAAATTCAAATAAACTGCCACGAAGAACTGCCAAACGAGATAATTTCATACCTTTGTCCCGAACAACCCCGTAATTCAGTAATTTAATTCTTCATAAATATGTTATCACTACTCACCATCAACTGGAACCCCGACCCCGAACTATTCAACTTCTTCGGCATATCCATCCGCTACTACGGTTTGTTATGGATTATCGGCCTCGCTTTTGCCTACCTTATCGTGCAACACCAGTACCGCGACCGCAAAATAGACGAAAAGAAATTCGAACCTCTTTTCTTCTATTGCTTCTTCGGCATACTGATAGGCGCACGACTGGGCCACTGCATATTTTACGACTGGGCATACTACCAAGACCACTTCGTTGAAATGATTCTCCCCATCAAGCAGACCGCCGCAGGATGGAAAATGACGGGTTACACCGGCCTTGCCAGCCACGGCGGCACGCTGGGCCTGATTATCGCCCTCTGGATGTACTGCCGCAAGACGAAGATGCACTACATGGACGTGCTCGACATGATAGCCGTTGCCACTCCCATCACCGCCTGCTGCATCCGCCTTGCCAACCTGATGAACTCCGAAATCATCGGCAAACCGACCGACGTGCCCTGGGCATTCATCTTCGAGCGCGAAGACATGCTGCCCCGCCATCCGGCACAGCTCTACGAAGCCATCGCCTACTTCATCTTCTTCCTGGGGATGGTCTGGCTATACAAACGCGGACAGAAGAAACAAGAGACCAAGCTCGAAACAGATTTCAGCACCACCAAGCGGAAATCAACCACCGTGCAGGCCGAAGCCTCCCTGCCCTATCACCGCGGTTTCTTCTTCGGACTCTGCCTGACGGAGATTTTCACCTTCCGTTTCTTCATCGAGTTCCTGAAAGAAAACCAGGTGAACTTTGAGGACAGCATGACGCTGAACATGGGCCAGTGGCTCAGTATCCCGTTTGTGATTATCGGGGTATATTTCATGTGTTTCTACGGGAAGAAAGCTTCCAAATAAACATTTCAGCCCTACATAAGCAACATACCCACCCCTTTCATCTGTGTGGATTTCTCTACTTTTACGGCATCGAAACAGTAACCGTAAATCATATATTTATCATGAAAGAGAAACAACTGATGAAAGGGGCAGCTTTTATGCTGCTAGCAGCAACTGCCATCCCGCCCGCACATGCCCAACTGAAAACAAATGCCGGCGTGCAATACCTGCTTTCCCAGTCGAAAGACATGAGCCAGGATTTTCTGGACCTCAGCAACACCTATTTCTTTGCCGACAGCCTGGTATCGTTCGACACCTCCACCGGCAAGGGGACTGTCCAGTGGAAACGCCAGCAACTGATGCCCCGCCAGGCATTCAATGCAAACACCTACCTGCACCAGCCCCTCCAGTCGCTGGACTTCCCGGAGACGGCCTACGACAACAATCCACAACTGACGTTCACCGTCGAACCGGTCAGCGAACGTACCCTCCGCATCCATATGCTTACCTCGCCCATCGTACCGAAAGAAGATGCCGATGACCCCATGCTCATAGGAAAGCCTGCCGACGGACGCTCCTTCTGGAAAGCCGAGAAGACGGATAAAGGTACCCTGTACACCTCCCGATACGGCAGCCTGCTCATCGAGAATTACCCCTGGCGCCTGGTGCTGAAAGATGCCGACGGACGCCTGCTGACACAGACTCGTTGCTGGAGCGACAACGACTCCACACAGGTCAAGGTACCTCCATTCAGCTTCATCAAGCGCGGCTCGGACAACTCACGCAGCATCAATCCCGTATTCAGCCTCGCGCCAAACGAGAAAATCTACGGTTGCGGCGAGTCCGCCACCGCACTGAACAAGGCCGGGCAGAAGGTCAACCTCTTTGTCACCGACCCGCAGGGCCCCGAAACCCCGGACATGTACAAGCCTATCCCCTTCTTTTTCAGTAACCGCGGCTACGGCATGTTCATGCACACTTCCGCCCCCGTGACCTGCGACTTCGGCTGTTCCTACATCGGAGCCACCAAACTCTTCATGGCAGACGAAGCGATGGACATCTTCATCTTCCTGGGTTCGCCGAAGGAGATGCTGAGCGAATACACCGCACTGGTAGGACGACCCGAAATGCCCCCCTTGTGGAGCTTCGGCACCTGGATGAGCCGCATCACCTACTTCAGCGAAGCAGAGGGCCGCGATGTAGCCCGGAAACTGCGTGAGAACAAGATACCGAGCGACGTCATCCACTTCGATACCGGTTGGTTCGGCGTGGACTGGCAGTGCGACTACGCCTTTGCCGCCGACCGCTTCGACAATCCCCGGCAGATGCTCACCGACCTAAGGTCACAAGGCTTCCGCACCTGCCTCTGGCAACTCCCCTACTTCACTCCGAAAAACAAGTTCTTCCCCGAGCTGGTGGAACGCGGTCTGTACGTACGCAACGGTAAGGGGCAGCTCCCCTACGAGGACGTGGTGCTGGACTTCACCAACCCCGAAACCGTACAGTGGTATCAAGAGAAGCTCGGCAACCTGATTGAAATGGGTGTAGGCGCCATCAAAGTAGACTTCGGTGAAGGTGCTCCGCTGGATGCCATCTATGCCAACGGCCGTAGCGGACTATACGAACACAACCTCTATCCCCTGCGCTACAACAAGACCGTGGCCGAGGTAATCAAGAAGATACACGGTGAAAACATTATCTGGGCACGTTCCGCATGGGCAGGCTCACAACGCTATCCATTGCACTGGGGCGGTGACGCCGCAACCACCGAAACCGGTTTCGAGGGAACCATCCGCAGCGGCCTCTCCATCGGACTGAGCGGATTCTGCTTCTGGAGCAATGACATAGGCGGCTTCGTGACCCAAAGCCCCGAAAGCCTCTACCGCCGCTGGCTGCCCTTCGGCTTCCTCACCAGCCACAGCCGCGTGCACGGAGCACCTCCCACCGAGCCGTGGTACTACGGGAAAGAGTTCACAGACTATTTCCGCCGTTGTGCCGAACTGAAGTACAAACTGATGCCCTACGTATATGCACAATCCAAAGAGTGCACCGAAAACGGCTGGCCGATGCTCCGCGCCCTGCTGCTGGAGTATCCCGACGACCCGGGTGCATGGCTGGTAGAGGACGAGTACATGTTCGGTTCCAATCTCCTCGTGGCACCCATGCTCGAAGAGGGCAGCGGACGGGATGTCTACCTCCCCGGACGGCAGAAATGGATAGACTACCAGACCGGAAAGGTGTATGCTCCGGGATGGAACCATATCGAGTGCGGCACCCTGCCTATCGTCATTCTTGTAAAGGACGGTTCGGCCATCCCCCATATCCCCGTGGCACAATGCACAGACCAGATGAAATGGGACAAGATTACGTGGAAGAAGTATCTGGCAGACGAAAAGAAAGCTGAAGGATTGCTCTGCCTGCCGCAGGACGGACGGTTACAACGGATATCAATCCCATAACCGGTATATCAAACACATTAAACCCTAATACCCCATGCGAAACAAGTTATTGTTCCTCGCCTTGCCCCTGCTATTCGGCTTACAGGCAAGCGCACAACACATACAAGCCTTTCAAGATACCACGCTCACCGACGAACAGCGCGTGGAACATCTTCTTTCCATCCTGACATTGGATGAAAAGATAAACCTTCTTTCCACCGACCTCGGTGTCCCTCGCTTCAACATTCCCCGTTGCGGACACTACGAAGGACTGCACGGGCTGACCCTCGGCGGGCCTGCCATGTGGGGCGGACGCCAAAGAACGAAAGACGGGAAAGTAGTCCCCACAGACTGCCCCACCACCATATTCCCCCAATCCTACGGTCTGGGCTCCACATGGGACACCGATTTGGTGCGGAAAGTAGCGGAACAAGCCGCTGAAGAAGCCCGCTACTACATGCAGACCACCGGCAACAAGCGTCATGCCCTCGTGATGCGCGCTCCGAATGCCGACCTTGCCCGCGACCCACGCTGGGGACGCACCGAGGAGAGTTTCGGAGAAGATGCTTTCCTCACCGCCCAACTCACCATTGCCAGCGTACGCGGCCTGCAAGGCAATCATCCCCGCTACTGGAAAACCGCCTCTCTGATGAAGCATTTCCTTGCCAACAGCAACGAGGACGGACGGGACAGCACTTCCTCCGACTTCGACACGCGCTTGTTCCATGAATACTATGCTTATCCTTTCTATAAAGGCATCACCGAGGGAGGCAGCCGTGCCTTCATGGCCGCCTACAACAGTTGGAACGGCATCCCCATGTCCATCCATCCCTGCCTCGAAGAGATTACCCGCAAGCAGTGGGGCAACAACGGTATCATCTGTACGGACGGCGGTGCCCTGAAACTGCTGATTGAAGCGCACAAGAGTTTTCCGAGCTTTGCGGAGGGTGCTGCTGCCGTAGTAAAAGCCACCACAGGACAATTTCTCGACGCATACGTTCCTTACGTCAAGGAAGCTCTGGAAAAGGGATTACTGACCGAAGTCGACATCGACAAGGCTATCCGCGGGAACATCTTCGTCGCCCTCAAGCTCGGCTTGCTGGACGGGGACAACTCCCGTAACCCTTATCTCTCTATCGGAAAGAACAGTACGGAGACACCGCCTTTCATGACAGCAGAAGCCCGCAGGCTGGCACGGGAAGTCACCGCCAAGTCCGTGGTGTTATTGAAAAACAAAAAACTCCTGCCACTCGATGCCGGAAAGCTGCGTAAAATAGCCGTTATAGGCCCGTATTCGGACAAAATCGTGCAAGACTGGTATAGTGGTACCCCGCCTTACGAAACAACGATTCTGAGTGGCATACGCAATGCTGTGAAAGAAGGAACCGAAATCATCCACGCCGAAGACAACCGCATGGGCCAGGCAGAAAAGGCTGCTGCAGCCGCCGACGTTGCCATCGTGTGTGTAGGAAACCATCCTTACGGCACGCGTGCGGACTGGAAGTTCTCTCCCGTCCCCAGTGACGGCCGCGAAGCCGTGGACCGCAAATCGCTGATGCTGCCCGATGAAGACTTGGTGAAGCTGGTGCTCAAGGCCAATCCCAATACCATACTGGTGCTCGTCAGCAGCTTCCCCTACACCATCAACTGGAGCCAGGAGCACGTGCCTGCCATCGTCCACATCACCCACTGCAGTCAGGAGCAGGGCAACGGACTGGCCGACGTACTCTTCGGCAAGGTGAATCCAGCCGGACGTACCGTACAGACGTGGGTGAAAGACATCACTGACCTACCCGACATAATGGACTACGACATCCGCAACGGACGTACGTATATGTACCACCAAGGCCCTGTGCTCTATCCTTTCGGCTATGGTCTGAGCTATTCCGACTTTACGTACGAGAAGATTGAATCCGTCAAGCAAGACAAGAAGAACATCCGCGTGACGGTATCAGTGAAGAATACCAGCGGACGCGACGGAGAAGAAGTCGTACAGCTCTATGCCAGCTATCCGGACTCCAAAGTGGAACGTCCTTCCAAGCAGTTGCGCGCCTTCAGGCGTATCCCCATCAAGGCCGGCGAAACCCGGAAAGTGACGCTTGCCGTGCCCAAAGAAGAGCTCGGCTATTGGAACGAAGGAAAGCAGATGTTCGTTGTAGAACCCGGAACGGTGAAGCTGCTGATAGGGGCTTCATCGGAAGATATACGGTTGGAGGGAAAGATCAGGCTATAAGAATGAAAAAGCCATCCCTTAACATACCGACTATAAAAATTAGCGAGTTATGCCACAACAACGTGGCAAACCCGCTAATTACATATTTGCAAGCATAAATGAAGTACAAGGTCACTTTACAATAAACTCATATCTTCCTGCCGCCAGTTCCACCACCCGTACATTCTCGGCCTTGTCAGGTAAAGTGAGTGTAGCTGTACTGTTAGCGGGCACTGTAACTTCATAATGCACACATTTCCCTTTCCATTCCCAGCGAGAAACAATTTCACCGTAAGGCGACCGATGACGAGCTTCAAACCGTTTCAATCCCTTTATGAAATGGGGACGGAGCAGAATGTTTTGAAAACCAGGTTGCACGGGATCAGGGAAAATACCTCCCAGCCCCTTGTAGAACCAAGCACCTATTTCACCGAACATCATATGATTGTCCGAGATGTCACGAGTAGCCTGCAAATCCCAGTTCTCGAGCAGCGTAGTGGCACCGTTCACCATCCACCAACCCCATGAAGGATAAGTGTCCTGTACAGCCACCTTATAAGCAGTTTCAGCATAACCATTTTCGCTGAGTGCATTCAGAATAGCTTTAGCTCCTAATACACCCACATCCAAGTGAAAACCGTCCTCCTCTACCTTATGTGCCAAGTTAGCTGCCACTTTTCCTATCAACTCTTCGGGCACAATCTTCCATTGCAAGGGAACACTCAATTCGGTTTGTGAACCTTCGGCATAGATGCCTGTTTCTCGATTCAGGAACTTATCATTGACAGCTTGCTTTATCTCCTCCGACAAGGCATTATAATATTCGTAATCGGCCTGTTTGCCGAAGAGTTTGGCAGCAGCGGCCAAAATCTTGGTATCTACATAAAAGTAGACCGAGGAAGTCAGCTCTTTATTGGATTTTGACTTCACCGGCACCCAGTCTCCGCGCCCCCACGTAGTGAGATGATTGTTAGAGATACGCTCCACATAATCCACATAACGTTTGATGCTCTCGTAACAATCGCTCAAGGGCTTGCTATCACCGTAGAAGAGGTAGATATTCCAAGGGATGATGGCAATAGTACTAGTCCAGTCCAGCCCGTTGTCTGTACCATATCCCCATCCACCAGTTGGAATAATATCGGGCAGCACTCCGTTGGGCTGCTGTTCGTCACGATGGTCGGCCAACCATTTTTCGTAAACGGTAATTCCATCAAAGTTATAAAATGCTGCCTCAATGGCAAAATGACCGTCACCAGTCCAACCGTTCTTCTCGCGCTGAGGGCAATCGGTGGGGTAGCCCATCAGATTGGAAAGGTAAGAGTGATTGGCAGCATGGAGCAGCTTGCCTATCAGTGGGCTCGAAGATTCCAAGCTACCTACTGCCGGCACATCACTGTGCATGAAGTAAGCAATCAAGCTGTTTTGGTCAAGCTCAATAGGCTTATCTGCCACTACCTCCACATAACGAAATCCCTTGTAATTAAATCGGGGCATGAACTCATCCTCTTCTCCACTCAGAATGAGAATGTCCGTCTGAAAAGGGTCTTTCTCCTTATCGCCTCGAAAGTAGACATCAATGTTCGAGAGATCGAGGCGGCCATTTGGATGTAAGCGTTCGCCATGTTTGATTCTGACCTCCGTTCCCCGTTCACCCGAAACATGAATACAAGTCACACCGGACATATTTTGCCCGAAATCATAGATGTATGTTTTCTCGTCCACTTTGCGGAAAGAGACGGCGGGGAAAATCTTTACATTACGGATGGGATGTACTTGCTGGGCAGTGACATTGGAAGAAGGTACACTCCGATAGGCTACTCCGCGCCACTTGGAATCATCGAATTCCGGAGTGCTCCATCCTTTCTGCTCCAGACGTGCATCGTAGTGCTCGCCAGTATAGATACTATTAAAAGTGATTGCACCCGACGCTGTCCGCCAACTGAGATCGGTGGGAATAGTCTCCACGCTTCCATCGGTGTAGGTAATGCGCAAGTCCAGACAGAAAGTGGGACGGTTGCGCCAAGGGGCACGGTCGAAGTCCCACACTGCTTTGGATTGATGGTTATACCAGCCGTTACCCAAAAGTACGCCAATAGCGTTGTCACCATTCTGTAATTGTGAAGTCACATCATAAGCCACATACAAGTTGCGGCGATCAAAGCGGGTATAGAGAGGGGCAAGGCAGTGGTCTCCTATCTTCTCGCCATTGATGTAAAGCTCATATAGTCCAGCAGCGGCAATATAAGCACGCGCTGACTTTACCTTTTTGCCGGTCTTGAACTCTTTTCGGAAGTAAGGGGCAGGCCCATAATGAATATCCTTGCCATCGCCAATCCAAGCACCTTGCCAATGTTGCATCCCCATCATGCCCGTTTCAAAGTAAGAGACAGGAGAAGCAGTCTCCTTATATTCCATGTCGCTGCAGATTACTTTCCAATAATATCTAGTGAAAGGCTGCAGTTTTTTGCCCGCATAGGCCACAAGCTGATTACGGGAATCGTTCTTTCCACTATCCCACATCCTGCCACAGCCATTGACCACATTCAACGAGTCTTCGTCTACCACAATCCGCCAGGAAGTCTGCACAGCTCCCTGCCTACCATCTTCCATCCGCCAAGAAAGGCGTGGAACGGGATTATCCAAACCTATAGGTCTGTCAAGATGTTCGCTCCTCAGATCAACCAAACGAACCGGAGTCTGCCCTTGTACAGTAATGCAAGCAAAGAATGTGAATAGAAGCAGTATATTTCTTTTCATAACTCCATTGTTTATCTATTCCGTAGTAATCACCAGTTCCTTGCTCTCCCTCAGTTGGTCATGGGTGATAAAGTAACCGTCAATCTTTTTACCGTCATAAGTAATGTCAATAATCTTCTTGCCGCTTCCTTTCTTCACAATCGTAAAGGGACGACCATTCAGATTGAACGTCACTTTATCGAACAAGGGAACAGTAACAATATATTCAGGATCGGCAGGCGAATAAGTGTAAAGTCCAATAGCATTGAGCACATACCACGAAGACATCTCGCCGGCATCATCCATCCCTGCATAAGCCAGCTTGTCGGCACCCATGTCATAGTAGTGGTTCATCAGGCTGTCGAGAATGCATTGGGCTTTCTCTTGTTTGTCTATGAAATAATAGGTGTAAGGAATGCTGTGTCCCGGCTGGTTTCCGTGGCAATAGTTTCCGATGAATCCGGTCAGGTTGTGGGCCTCGTAACCTCTCCACGGTTCGCTGAATAAGGAATCCAGTTTAGCCTCCACCGCCTCTTTACTGGGATAGAGCTTAATCATGCCTTCGGGGTCGTGGGGGGCGAAGAAGAGGGCGTTCCATGCATTGGCCTCACGGTACATGTACTGGTAATAGGGATAATACGGATCGAAATCCTGAATCCAGCTACCATCGTCAATCTTACCTCTCCAAAAGCCGGTAGAGGGGTCGAATAGCGTCTTGTAGTTGTTGGAGCGTTCCATCATCAGTTTGTAGTTGGCTTCATCTCCCAGCTCCTTGGCTACCAAGGCTACGGCATAGTCATCGTAAGCATATTCCTGGGTCTTGGTCACAGCCCCTTTGTATTCGTCCCATGTGGGTACATTCACTGTGTCTTTTTCAGCAATCCAACCTCGCTCCATATACTCATCCAAATAGCGACGCCCTCCTTTACCGGGCACCGTAGCATTTTTCAGAATCAACTTATAAGCACGCTCCAGATCGAAATCATGCAAACCACGCAACCAAGAACCAGAAATAAAAGTGGAAGCGTGATCACCATGGAAGAAGGTGGGCATGTAGCCGTCACGCTTCTCACCTTTGTCAATAATAGACCTAATGATGTCAGTAGTCACATCGGGAGAAATCATACCTATGAGTACCAGTTTGTTGCGATAATCGTCCCAAAAAGAAGGGTCAGTGTAATAGTGGAAGCCGTTATTCACTACTTCGCCACGGACATCAGTATATTCATGATTCACATCGCTACGCAAAGCCGGCCATTTAAAAGCATGGAAGAAAGTAGAATAAAACAATCTCTTTTCACGTTCCGTGCCACCTGCAACTTGAATCTTGGAGAGGAGTGCTTCCCAAGCCGCATCGGCTTCTTCTGCCACTTGTGCAAAACTTTTGTTCAACATTTCGGCCTTCAAATTCATTTGAGCATTCTCTATACTCACAAACGAGAAACCAGCCTTCACTTCCAAAGGTTCAACACCTTTGCTGTCGATAAAACGCAGCACAGCCACCTCATGTTTGTCGTCTTTTACCATTTCCACTTGGCCTATTTTATAGTTGGTCTTAGCGTAAAAGTAGATTTTACCATCGCCATCTTGATAACCCGTGAACGTATTATCGTCAACCTTCTCAATCTTCCAATCACGGACATCATTATTAGAACGGCGGATGTCTACCAATAATGACTTATCGTCGCCCTTGCCGAAAGTATATTTATGGTAGGCACAACGCAAGGTACTGGTCAACTCGGCGTTCACTTTATAGTGTTCCAGATAAACTTGGTAATACCCCGGATGCGCAGATTCCTTCTCGTGACTAAACCCGGAGCAATAATTACCCGGAGCGATAGTTCCCACCACTGGCAACATGGGGACATGCAACAAGTTCCAATGCCCTTTAGCTGTATGTGAAAAACCATAAATCACAGTGTCCTCATATTGATAGCCCGCACCGCTACGAAACTGTGTAACGGGGCTGAGCTGCACCATTGCGTTGGGCAAGGTAGCACCCGGATAAGTTTCCGCACCCCATGTACGTGACTTTATTTTGCGCGTATACCCTAAGTCCTCAGGCTCCCACAAAGTAGCCGTACCCAAGAAAGGATTGACATATTCGGTTAATTTCTTCTGCGTACCGCCACAGCCCGTCAGAACAATCAGGGCGAACAGTAGAAATAAATATTGATTCTGTTTCATCTTTTGTATTTATTTTATATAAAAAACTGTTGTCTCTAAAAACATTATTTCCAAAATAACTGCCAATTAAAACTGGCTCTAAAAAAAAATGTGCCGAAACCCAATAACCAGATTGAGTTTCGACACACTTTTAATTGCTAACTTATTTCAGGCTCTTTTCAAAGAGAGCTTTGGCTTCAATCAAAGTACAACCACTTGTCTGCGTAGTCAGATGGTTGTTGCCGCTATTGTTCATTGCCCAGTTAGTATTATACAGCAAATCAAGTTTATTGATTCCCTTTCGCCACAAGATTTCAGCATTATTGTTAAAGAAAGTGATGAATTTCTTCTTATATATGGGGTCCAAATTCGGTTCCATAATCAGCTGCACATAATAACGCATGAAAATACCCTTAAACAAACCTCCGTCCCCATCGCCTTCATCACGAAGTAAATTATTTCCAGTATCTATCATGCTGCTATTACTGATAGCGAAATTGGCAGCCTTACGAGCATCTTTCAAATAGGACTCTTCTCCTGTGATCTTATACAGTTCGTAAGCAGCACCCAAGAATGTACCTTGGTTATAAGAAAGAGAAAGTGTACTCAACTCACCCGTCTCACCGTTCACATTATCATAGATGGCGCCGGTAGCAGGGTTAAATAAATTTTCACGCTCCCATTTATAAATATTGACAGCCCAATCCAAATCCTCCTGATTCCCGTTAATACGGTAAAGACGAGCAGCAATCAAAGCAGCAGGGCCGTTGGAACAAGCATTTTTGCTCCATAGCTGGTCGTGAGTCCAAGCAATGCCACCACCTGCGTAATCGTTCCAACCGGTCTTGATTTCATTCCACATCTCTTGAGAAGTTTCCAGATACTTGTTTTCATCAGTAACTTCGTACAAGCGAATCATGGTGAGAGCAATCCACTCCATATCATCATAAAAGTTGTTCCAATAACTGCCACCGTTCTTTGCCTTGATACCGACATACCATTTGTCGAACAAGTCGCTGTACTTGCTATCTCCGGTACGATTGTAAGCATCTATCATCACATCCATAGCATGAGCCTGCGGCCAATAATGGAAATCCTTGATTGAACCGTCATTCCCGTAGTTGAAATAATTCTCTTCCGTATTCCAGAAACGATCTATCAGGGTCACAGAACTGCTATCGGCAGCCGCATCCCAATCTATGGTGTAAAGCCCCTTATCATACATATACTCATCTTCTATCTCGCACGATTGAAGTGCCAAAAGAAGCAGGGGCAGACAAAATAATATTTTTTTCATAATCTCTCCTTAAATTAGTTGGCCAATTCCACTTTATGAGTATAGTTCTCCACATTGAATATCACACTAATCTTGGTGATGGCACCCGGATTGTGGCCATCGGCCGCACCATCGAATTCATCGTTCAGTTTCCACTTCTGATCCCATTGGTTATCAGGAGTCTCCATAATATAGAAATAAGGATCTTCGGGAGTAGCCGCACCAGGATTAGAGTCTGTAGTATTCTTGGTTCCCCAATACTGTATACTACCATCAGCATAAGTCATCAAGAACTTATAGCGTTGGTCGCGCCCCCATCCTTCTTGCTTGAACTCAATTTTATCCTGACCGCAGAACACACCGTTTCCAACATAAGGCAATTCAAAAGTTGCGGCACCACTCGGACAGAAGTAGAATTCCATCTTACTTACTTCCCTGACGGTTACAGATGCAATGGAGAAATCCATCTCAATGCGGTAAACTCCCGTCTTTTCTACGGTTGTCTCGCCTTCGCCTTCCATAATCTTATTGCCATTGATATAAAACACCTTGGCACCTTCGGCTGCTCTATCTACCAGTTTGTAAGTCTTTCCGCCTTCCAACTTCGTAAAGACTTCGAACTTATCCTTTTCGGGTGAAGCACACGCCACGGCCTTAGAAGCATCCATACCACCTTCAGTAGCACTTCCGGTCAAGTAAAGCTGTGCCGGAATCTCTTCAAATCCCACCAAGCGAGTGATGGTGAGCTTCTTGCTTTCCTTTGCCATTACAGAATTCAAACCTCTGGAAGCCATTACTGTCCAAACAAGTGTACCCGTCTCACCACTGTTCAATCCGGCAGCCGCACCAACCTTGTTCAATGTCTTGTGGCTGATGGTAGCATAGCTCAAAGAACCGCCATTGTCAGAAAGCACTTTGTAAATAGGCTTAGAAAAATCTCCACCTTCTTTATCGAATACCACTTCATAAAGAGGGGCACCGCTATCTTCAGCCTTGGCCGACTCCCATTCAAAGAACAGGCTGGCGCTGGCCGACGATTGCAAGACTACTTCCTTGCCGTCAGTGGGTTCATACAACTGATTTACTGAGGAAACTTTGGAATCCTTGTATTCCATGTCTTCCGTACAAGACGTAGCAAAGAGGACTGCCGAAAAAAGAGCTATTGTTGAGAATATTGTTTTCATTGTTCTATTGTTTTTAATGAGTTTAGATACACGTTAATTTCCATATCCTGGATTGTTAGGCGCCAGATTGGGATTCAAATTGATTTCACTGATAGGAACTGCCCAAAGGTAATCTCTTGCCTCTTCGAACTTGCGAGTGTCAAGCTTATTCTCGTCCACGAAGCTTGCACCGCGCACCTTGCCCGACAAGTATTCGTTGCCAGCCTTCCAACGCTTAATATCATACCAGCGCAAACCTTCCATCGCCATTTCTACACGACGTTCGTCGCGAATAATCTGCCTCATCTCTTCCTTGCTCTTTCCGGCAGGAAAGTTCAAGGCTGCATCGGCAGTGAATCCGGCACGTTCGCGGATGGGACGGATGGTCTTGTTCCATACCGCTTCAGTCATACCGCTTGTTTCGTGAACAGCCTCAGCATACATCAGCAAGATGTCAGCATAGCGCATAGTGATGATGTTCATACCGGAATTCTGATCACCGGAAGCCTGCGGATTATAATACTTACGGGTGAAATAACCGGTAGAAGTGCCGTTTCCACCACCATCGTAGGCATCGGTTCCCGAACCCGGACGAATGTTGATGACTACGTCTTTACTGCCATCGTCCACATTGCCACTCCAGTCATAGCCATCATAAATGATAGTAGCGGTGAGACGTGGGTCACGGTTGTCGTAAGGATAAGCAGGGTTATAATCTGTCCCGGCTTCACTGATAGTCTTTCCACTAAGCATCAGATAAGTATCTACCAATGATTGTTGCGGCACACGGTTCACGGCACGTCCGCCTCTTGACAAAGGAATCATGTCTACCATCTCACCCCAAGTAATCAAATTGGGTACATAAGAACGGTCCATGATAATCTCTTCATTATACTCATTGGCTTCATCAAAAAGCCCGGCATAATCAGGAAATAAGGCATAAGTACCATATTCGCCCTGTTTGTTCATCAGATTGTCGCAATAAAGCATCACATTGTTCCAGTCGCTATCCATCAAGTAGACACGAGCCTGCAAAGCACAAACGGCACCTTTAGTAATTTTGCCCTTGTCTTCTTCGGGCAATTGGTCGCGAGTGGGAAGCGCATCCTTGATGTCTTCCAATTCTTGGTGAATGAAGCTGATAATGGTTTCGCGGTCTGTACGACTTACACTCCGCGATTCTTCCAGCGTGATGTCCTCCGTAAAGAAAGGTACTGCACCATAAAGGTTAGTCAGACGGAAGTAGAGGCTTGCACGGATATAGCGTATCTCGGCAATCATACGTGCTTTAACAGATGCGTCCATGTTGGGTACCAGATCCACCTTTTCAAGGAACACGTGGCAGGTCTTTATGCCTCCGTAAAGGTCTTTCCATTCATTCTTGAAGATGTCGAGCGAGGGAGTAGCCATACCTTTGCGAATGGCACGTTGGTCGTCCACACTGCGACCGTCGTAAGCATTGTCACTCAAACTTTCATCGCTCCACATACGGCCTGCATTGTACATCTGGCTGTAAGCCATGTTCACCACATACTGGGCTTTGGTGGTGGAAGTCCAATAAGAGTTATCCGTAAATTTGTTTGTCGGTGCGTTCTCCATCTCGTTGCAACTGCAAAGCATCAGAACAGCCATTCCGGCAAAAGCTATATATTTTCTTAGTCTCATAGTTATCTGTTGTTTTTAGAATTCAATGTCTATACCGAAACCATAGTAACGGAGCGTCGGGTAGTTTCTACCAGAATTGGCGCCACTATTACCCATCTTAGAGTCGAACTCAGAAGATTCAGGGTCAATAAACGAGTTATTACTGAAAGTCAGCAAGTTTTGTCCGTTGACATAGATACGTGCCTTTTCCATGCCCACCTTGCGGCTCCATGTTTTGGGGAATGTGTAACCAATCTGCAAGTTCTTCAGACGCAGGTATTTTCCATCCATCAAGAATAGGTCGGAACCTTGTCCGTTTCCGTAGTTGTTTCTGTTGGAAGTAGAACCCGGAGCAGTAAGTCTCGGCCAACGTGCATCGGTGTTGGTAGGAGTCCAGAAATCCAGTTGATGCTTATAGATATTATAAGAGTAATTGGCGTGGAACGGTTCAATCAATTCACCACGAAGCATCATGTCACGCTTGCCCACACCCTGCCAGAACATACCGAAATCGAATCCTTTCCATTCTACATTGTAGTTGAAACCGAAAGTAAGACGAGGGAAGGCATTACCCAAGATAAACTTATCCTTCGAGTCGATGACACCATCTTCGTTACGGTCTACAAACTTCACGTCACCCGGCTGTACCTTTCCACCTACAGGAATAGCCGATGCCTCAATCTCCTCGTAGCTTTGGAAAAAGCCGTCCATCTTGTAACCGTAGTAAGACTCCAACGGACATCCTTCACGGGTGATACGGCTCAACTCCTCTATTTGTGAGATTCTTTCGTGACCAGGGTACTTCAGCACTTCATTCCAAGAGTCACCAAGATTGAAGTTGAAGTTATGATTTGCAGCTCCCGTTTTCAAACGATAGTTGATAGAGAGGTCCCAACCTTGATTCTGCATCTCACCAATGTTGTCCATCGCCATATCCGTACCGAATACCGAAGGCACAAGGGGCTTCATTAAAATGTCGCTCGTACGCTTGTAGAAATAGTCGAACGTCACATTCAAAGCGTTATTGAAGAACGAAGCGTCTACACCCACGTTGAAGGTTTTGGTCTTTTCCCAAGTCAAATTATCCTTACCTAACTTAAAACCTGCGCCCGATACTGTCTGGTTGTTGTATGCGTAAGAGTTGTTGTACAGTTCGTAAACAGTAAAACGGTCATAAGTACCAATAGACTGGTTACCCAAGATACCAAAAGAAGTACGCAGTTTCAAGTCACCCACACGTTCCTTGTAAGCCTGCATAAAGTTCTCCTCGCTCAAACGCCAGCCTAATGAAACAGAAGGGAAGAAACCCCATCGGTAGTCTTTATGAAACTTGGAAGAAGCGTCATAACGGAAGCTGAATTCTGTATAATATCTGTCAGCGTAAGAATACCCCACACGTCCCAACAGAGAAGTCAGACTGGTACGGTTGGATTCATCTACAAATGTTTTTCCTGTGATGTTTCCCACAGTACTATTGGTAATGTCTGTACCGATACCCAAGTCGGGATCTACCCCCTTCTTCTCAATCTCATTGCTAGACGAAGTAAACGATTCATTGGTTACTCCAAAAAGCCCGCTGACATTGTGTTTACCGAATGTCTTGTTGTAATCCAACAAAAGTTGGCTATTAATAAGGTAAGCCGTATGATTCCAGTTACTGGTCCGATAGTCAGTATCTTTCACTGGACGTGGTTCGGTAGCCTCTTCATTCAAGTAATAGGATACGCCCAAATTGCGGGTAGAACGCATGTCGTTTATCACATCCGCACCCAACACTCCACGCAACTTCAATCCGTCAATAAGCCGGAATTCAGCATTGACATTAGCGTTCAGATAATTGTTACGATACTTGTTACGGCCACCAGCTTCCAATGCTCCCAATGGGTTAAATTCAGTCAATACATCATTTAACAAATATCTTCCATCTTCCGATTTCATTTTGTAATAATAATAAGTAGGTACACGGGCGGCATCCACTTCCAAACTCCCACCGGTGGTACTTACACTATTATTACGTGTATAAGCCAAAATAGCATTCAGTTTCAAACGTCCCACTTCCGTGCTAACATTGGTACGAAAATTATAACGCTGCACGCCAAAATCACTGTTGCCCACATAATTACTTTCCTGGTCATAATAACCCATGGACACCATGTAAGTAGTTTTATCACTACCTCCAGATACGCTTAGATTGTAATTCTGCTGTAAGGCTGTGCGGACTATCTGATCAAAAAACCAGCTTTCTTCATTTTGATGGGCAGCCAGGTCACGGATTTGATCGGGTGTATACAAAGGAGCCTCTCCAGCATTGGTGGCAGCTAAATTGCGCAAAGTAGCGTTCTGATAGCCTTTCACCGGAGAAAACAAGATATCCGGATTCTGCCATCCCATCATACCACTTAACCGAACTGTCGCACGCTGGTTCTTCTTACCTTTCTTAGTAGTAACCAAAACTACACCATTGGAAGAACGTGAACCATAAATAGCAGCTGTACCGGCATCTTTCAAGATGGAAATGTTCTCAATATCATTGGGATTCAATTTATCGAAACTACCGCCATCAGCTACCAATCCGTCTATGACAAAAAGCGGACTATTGTCATTCACAGTGCTGATACCACGAATATTAAAGTTAGTCTTACGATCATTAGGATTGCTACTGCGCTGCTGGATAACCACGTTGGGCGCAGCCCCTTGCAAAGCATCTGTCATGTTAGCCACGGGACGGTCTTCGATCATGGAAGCCTTTACCTGGTCTACAGCACCTACGGCACTCTTGCGGGTAGTAGTACCATAACCGATGACAATAACTTCATCCAGCACCTTGGTATCCTCCTTTAAGACAACATTCAATTGTTTTTGATTTTTCACAGCAATTTCCTGAGTGGCATATCCCACATAGGAAAAGACGAGAACATCTTGGGCACTACAAACAATGGAATAGTTTCCATCCACATCTGTAATGGTACCCACACCTTCTTTACCCTTAACAGTAACACTCACTCCAATCAGGCTTTCACCTGTGGCATCCTTAACGGAACCTCTCACCGTGGCATTGTTTTGCTGCACCACAGTAATAGTCTCCGCATGTGCATAAACCGCAGGAGCCTGCGCCAGCATAGTCACAGCAGGCAAGGCAATAAGCCAGAACTTATAGTTCCCACCTATCCGAGCCAGCAATGAATTTACTGTGTACACTCGATTCTTTTTCATATTCTTTAAGATTAAACATTATAATAAATCACGATAAAAAAAGGAAAAGAACACAAATAATACCAACGAACAACCAATTCATGCAATTTGTATCCTAATCCTCCTTCCAGCGCACTTTATTGATTTTAAATAATTCCTGTTTTTACAAGCTGTTCAGCAAATCCACTTTACCCTCGTTCACTAATTTCAAAATCAATTCTCCAAACAGCGTATTCTGCCAAGCAAACCATGCACGGGTAAAGTTAGTGGGGTCATCCTTGTGGAAAGACTCGTGCATGAATCCCGTACCGGCATCCGTATCCATCAGCATTTTGATACAAATCTTTATCTCCTCATCATTCTGGCTGGTGAATGCCTTCATCATGATACTCATAGGCCATACCATATCATAACCAATGTGCGGACCTCCGATACCTTCACCGGCTTTACCTTTAAAAAAGTAAGGGTTGCTGCCACTCCACACAAAGCGGCGTGTATTCTGATAGATAGGATCGTTTACGTCCACATCACCCAAATAAGGCATAGCAAGAAGGCTGGGTACATTGGCATCGTCCATTAACAGATGATTGCCGAATCCATCTACTTCAAATGCATAGATTGTCCCAAACTCAGGATGATTGTAAGTGGCATATTTCTTCAGGGCTGCCTCCACTTCGGCTGCCAAATCGGTGCATTCTTTGGCCAAGGATGTTTCCTTGTTTACTTCCGTCAGAATTTCAGCAGCCTTTCTCAGAGAAGAGACAGCGAAAAAGTTGGAAGGGACCAGGTACTGAAGCGTAGTGGCATCGTCCGATGGGCGGAAAGCGGAAACAATCAGTCCCACCGGTTTGACCGGAGCACCCAAGCCGTCGTTATTCAGCGTATCCAGAGCACGTTCCGTCTTACGTTGGAAACGGTAAGGGCCTACACCGTCCTTACGCTGCTGTTCCTTGAAAGTCTTCAGGATAGCAGTAATTGCCTTCATCCATTCACCGTCGAAGATACTGCTGTCACCAGTTACTTTCCAATACTGGTAAGCCAGACGAAGCGGGTAACAAAGAGAGTCTATCTCCCATTTGCGCTCGTGCAGTTCGGGCTTCATATCTGTCAAGTCAGTCATCCAGTTGCCACCCGTAGGTCCGTCGTTGAAAGCATTGGCGTACGGATCAATGTTGATGCAAAGGAACTGACGGCGAATGACACCTTCGAGCATCTCTTTCAATTGCGCATCATTGTTGGCTAACTGCACATATGGCCACACCTGCGCACCGGAGTCACGCAGCCACATAGCATGGATGTCACCGGTATAAACAAAAGTATCGGGTTTACCGTCCAGCATGCGAAAGTGTACAGTAGTGTCAAGCGTATTAGGAAAGCAATTCTCAAACATCCACGCCAACTTAGGATTGGTAAGCAGTTTCTTCACGCGAACAATCTCAGCTTCCACCGCTTTTGAGGTGAAAAGGCGTTTCTTCATTTTTGGACGATTGCTCTTGTAAGCAGCAGTCATCTGAGCATAGTTCTCCACACAAGTGTTGTCACCTTTCAGGATAAAAGTGTCTGCCTTAGCATAGCCTTGCATACAGAGCATGGCAACAGCGCACAAGGTAATGTTTCTCTTTTTCATTTGGTCTGATTCGTTTTAATTATAAAGACTGATTAGCGAACACGGCCAAACGCGCGTACATCTCTACCATGGCGGCTTGTGTCAGCAGCCATTTACGATTGTCGCGGCTCTTGCCGGTGAAATCAGTATTGAAAAGGCCGTTCTCTTCACGGGCATGCGTCCAAGCATAGTCCAGACTGCGGGCAAAGGAATCAAGATAAACCTTGTTACCGTCCACCTGATAGAGTTCCATAAAACCACGCAACATAACGGCGGTGAACCACACATCACCCTTCTTCAGCATATGAAACGGTTCTCCCTGTCCGGGGGTGAATTCCATGAAGAAATAATTATGACAAGCAGCAGCAATCGCTTGCGCATCCTTCAGATACTGCCCATTACCGGTAAGCTGATAGAGCAAAGCAGCCGACTGCATCATCTGACCGCTGTTATAGGCAAATTTGGCACGTCCTATCTCACCGTCCAAACGCATGTTGTCGAAGTAAAGGCAGTCTGTTGTGTCCTGCAATGTTGCTTTAGTCCACTCGTACAAACTCTTCCCTTTCTCAAAATAGGAGCTGTCTTGCGTAGCCTTGAAAAGTTTCAGGGCAAAGACGGAACCAGGGGCGTTGGAACAAGTGTTCTTTGATTCCTTCTTCTGTTCGCACCAATAGATACCTCCTCCCAAACAATCGTCCATACCGCTTTCTATAAACTTCCAGATAAGCTTGGCGCTCTGCAGATAGTTCTCTTGGCTAGTCATCAGATAGACGTCTGTGAAGTCAATGCCGAGCCACACGTTGTCATCGTAAAAGCGGTCGGACAACGGAGCGTCCTTGATGTAAGAAGCATACGCTTTGGGCATACGACGAGTATCGAAATATTCAGCAAGTCCCGGAAGCACTTTCTCATCAAGCAACTTCTGATAGTTCCCGAAATCTTTCTTGTTATCTTTAGTGGCCTCCATCAACGCATTCACTGCGGAGAAGGTACCGGAATAAGGCCACAAATAAGAGTAAAGATTGGGACGGTTCTTCTGTTCCTCGGAAGCCAGATAAGTAGCGGTATAGCCTTCCACGTCCGAAGGATAATTCTCACGCAACAGACAAGTGCCCGGTGCGGAATAGTGAGCATATAAGGAATCAAGTGTTTGTGTAGATCTGACCAGCATTGCGTTGTCTGCCACAGCCGGTTCTTTCTGTGTCTTGCATCCGGTTACTGCCAAGGCGCATGCCAATAGGCAGAGGAGTGCTTTCTTGGAATTTTTCATCTTTTTTCTACGGCATTAAATTGTTCGACTTGTTTTTCACTCCGTTGCAGGAGTCTTCTTTTATATAATATATAAACCCTATTAAAAACGATTGCAAAAATAGACAGTAAGGTTAAAAGCCAACTATAAATCCGTGACATAACCGTCCACATTCCGGACATGGCAGAATTCTAAAACAAGTTTGTCACAAAACAGACACACCGTTTCCCCCATACTTCGGAAACATCATTTCCCAACAACTGGAAATTCTGAAATACGCAGGGTTGTACAACCGTAGGGTATCAGCGTGATTTCTTGCTCTCCTCCTTCGGCACTGCCACAGAAAGAGAAAGGCTGGGGCCCTGCCATTTCATTATATACTGTCCAAGTAGGGATAAGACGAGCCTTCATCTTTATTTCAACCGGTGCATTTTCCTGATTCCAAGGAAAGTCCAATTGCTGTTTTTGGCTATTGATACTTACTTGGGCCACCTCGTTCATTCTGTTACGGTCAAAATCCACCAATCCGTAGTTCCATGGATCCGAAGAAGTCACCTGATAATAATAAGAACCATACCAACTATCCTTAAACTCTTTCTTTTCCCAATTTTCTTCCATTTTCAGGGCATATACCAACGGACCTCTTTCAATAGATACTGCGTTTTCATACCAAGTGCTAGTAAAGACCTCCATGGGCAGATACAGTTCAATCTTATCATTCCGCTTCCATATACGGTCTACGATAGCTATTTTCCCACCTTTGACAGTTTGCTCCATCTTTCCATTTACCCGTATTTCAGCTTGCTTGCACCACTTCGGAACACGCAGGTGAAATGGAAATTTCACTTGTTTCACCTTATTCCTCACCTCTTTAATGGTAAAAGTTATCTGATGATCCATCGGATAGTAAGTATCTTCACTGATAACCACCGGTACATTATCACCCACATTGGCTGTTACTTCCGACGGAGAATAGACAATGGCTGCAATGCCGTTATCAGGTGTGGCATACCATAGGTGCTGTGTAAATTTTGGCCAACCTTGGTGCATATTCGAAAAACAACATGGGTATCCGGTCAGAGTGCCAAAAGCAAGGTCTGTCCCTTCATGATCCTGGTCGAAGTTGCGACGATGGCGTGTTACCATCACCTGATTCGGTTGCTGGAAATATTGCTTAGTCATAAAGTCATCGGATATTTGGGCTGGTAAAGCATTAAAAGCAATGCGTTCCAAATGGTCGGCAAAGTCTATGTCTCCTGTAATCTCCACCATTTTTTCCAGCGAGTACATCAACTCTACGGCCGAACACAACTCCGAGCCTTGTGTAGGATTGTTTCCATGCAAAGCCTCATCGCCTCCATACATGCCTTGCGGCTGTCCGTGGAACCGGCGAATATCTCGAAAGCCTTCCTTGACAGCATCAATATATTTCCGGTCGGTATCTTGCTGATAATAAATAATCGGTTCTTTGATGCCTTGTGCCAAATTAACACAGTGTATAGTGCAGGGTCTGCGCAAGTCTCCCCTATCTACCATATCTATGAAACTGAAACTCTGCCGGTGCAGCAAATGCCCCAATTCAAGCAAAAAATCCTCCCCCGTAAGATTATAAAGCCAATATACAGCTTGCAAATTGTCACAAGCACGGAATTCTGCCCAACTGCTCCAGTGTCCTAAAGGTTTTTGCGGCAAGGTATTCAGTTGATAACGGAAATATTTTGTCATAAAAGCGACGACTCTCTTATCGTTCGTTGCCGAATAATACTGCTGTAGGATTTTCAGCACGACCATACGCGGCCACCAGTCTTGCGAGTTATCACGTTGCAGTCCAGGCTCTCCCGGATAATCTTTTTCAGGACCGAAGAATCCGTCCTCACGCTGGCTCTGCAAAGCCCATTCTATCCAAGGTTGCACTTTGGCTTTCAAGACATCATCATCCAGTATATACGCCAAAGGAAGTAGACCGTCTATCCAGTATGGACCGCGTTCCCACTGGTCTCCATCACCACCTAACCAACCATTGCGTTTGCCCATAACCGAAGGGTAAAGAACATCCATCTGACCACTGGCGCCATTTTTCTGACGAACCAGCATTTCGTGCAACCAGCCTTTAGGTTTGATACTGCCTAAAGGAAGTTCCATTAAGGGCTTACGGAGTAGAGGATAGCGATTATTCTTGTAGTTTCCTTCTACTACCTGGCTCAAAAGAGCATCCACTTGTTTCTCCGCCTCAGGCGTAAACCACTTTTGAGCAGATATTGTAAAGAGATTAGCAGCTAATAAACATACAACAGCAAATATTTTAATTTTCATTTTTCAAGGTATTTGTTATTTCCAATAAATTTACTTCAATAGAGTTGTTAACTTACTCACATTAAGCACTTACACCTGAGAATCATCAGATCCTTGTGTCTGTGGTGACAGACACAAGGATCTGAAAAATGGGAATATAATAACTGTTTATTCGTATACTTCCATTTCATAAATGCGCACATCTTTACCAGAAGCCGATTGCATGGGCTGTGTCACTAAAAGACGCAGGTAGCGAACACTTTCAGACTTATTTAGCGTGCGATTCAGTACATTCTTACCATTACCAGAAACATAGTCCAGTGTGCGCCATTCACCATTCTTGTCGCTCTTACCTTGCAGAAAGCAGGAGGAAGTGACGTAGGAATGGTTTTCGCCGGCAGCGTTCAGTAACTTCCAGCCATTAATGCTTCTTTCACCGCCCAAATCAAAGTCTACGTAGTGGGGCATTTCAGCAATAGCACACCACTTTGTGTTTTCGTCGCCATCTACCATGAAAGCCGGCTTCTCTTTCTCGTTCACATAGCTTGAATAGCCCATTACCATGTCCTGCTTCAGAATGTTCACTCTCTCTGTGGAGCTTTCCGTCTGATAGCGATTGCACTTGTTTGCCGTACGGAACAGTTCGGAAGCGGGACAAACAGAAGTAGCAGCAACATCAGTCAAAGTGGCGGCAAAAATAACAATATCCTTATTATCGGGCAATACCACCTCAGTAGCCTTTTCTGGCAGGTCTATTGCGAACTTAAACATGTAAGTGAACTCATACGGCTGATCGCCTTCACCGGAATGGCGGTGCGTACCCACATAGGCAACTTCAGCATCTTTCAGATAACCTTCCGTATGTCCGGTGTGCCCCCACTGACCGATGAAGCCAGTATAAGAAGGAACAATGACTTCCTGCACATACTTGCCTACGCGGAATATCCCCTTCACATCTTTATCAGAAGCGGCAGCAGCAAGGATATAGAGTCTGTTATAAGTACAGTCGGCGGGCAGTTTCAGTACATTGCCCTTGCAAGCCATACCATTCAGCTCTTCACGTGTCTCCAATTTGAAAGGCACTCCATGCACATTCATCTCGGCAGGTATCAATTCAGCAGCATAAGAATAACCAGACTCAAAGTTGGCAGCAGCCTTGAACTCGTTCCAACTGAAGCACTTCTTATCATAAACAAGGGGCAATGGTTCGGCCACCGTCTGCACCTTTTTATTGGAAGCAAAACGTACCTTGTAGGTCTTAATGCTGTTTGGATTGACTGACACTTCCAAGCGATTTCCACTGAATGTAGCCTTACCGATGGTCTTTTCCGTACCATCTGCTTCTACAGCAGCCACAAGGTTGTCGGCAAAGACAATCGAGGCTTTCTGCGCCTGCTTGCCTGCGGCTTCATACACGCGTACCACATATTCATCTGAACTTTCGGCTTTCTTTAAGGCTTTAATAAGTACATTCCGGTTATCGGAAAAAGCCAATGAATAGCTCTTACCTAATTCGCCGCGATGCTTTCCAACAACGAACGCCTTGATGCGCTGGTTCAGCAACTCAGCATTCTCGCGGGTTTGAACTACGTCCAAAGCGCCCACATGACCTACCAAGCTGTAAGTAAAGGTATGGTGACCGAAGTCCTGACGATCTTGATAAGCATAGTTCTTTTTTGTCTTCGGAGTGTGCAGCAAAGTGAGACGCAGGGTGTTGTTATCAGGCTTGTCCCAGCCATATTTGCTGTCGTTCATGATGGAAACGCCATAAGAACCGTTAGCGTCCGTTAAATCTGCCCAATATTGAGCATATACTTCGTAAGCGGTCAAGATGTTGTTTCCTCTCTGCACGCTGCCTACGCCCAAGTCGTAAGTGGCCACCTCATTATTCAAATTGAGGGGAAACTCAGCCTTCAACAGAGCGTTGGTAGACTGCCAGTCCACTTCGTTAGTAAAGTCAATGCGGTGGGCCAATACACCTTCATACAAATGGATGTACTGGCGGAAAAAAGAATCATCGTGACGTTTCTCCACGCAGAGAGTCTTACGTAATGCACCGTTTTCGCAAAGAGTCACTTTCACATCCTCGGTGATGGAGATAGGAGTAGCGTCCACAGTCTCTTTCAATATCTCCCATGCCGGCCATTCGAATGACTTGTTTTCAGTGAAGAGGGCTAAACGAATAGCCTTACCAGCCTTTACCAATTCCTTGTTGATTCTCTTGTCGAACAGTGAAGTAATGTCACCGTTCTCATTCAATGTCAGTTTGTAGAACGAATTTTCAACACTTGCAGCTTCAACAGCAGACATCTCTTTTCCTTCGCCGGAGAGGCGGACATCGTAAACTGCGTATCCATTGGCGGGTACAGTGGCTTCTACTAACAAGCGGACCTTTCCATCAGTATATGAAACCAACTGAGAAACCACCAACTTGCCTTGTTCGTTATATACAGCCACACTTTTGGGAAAACGAGAAGCCTCCACTTCGATGGTCACCACATCTGTAGCCTTGAAGCCCGAAGCGTTATAGAGCACTACGGGAATCCCCTTGACACGAGTATCAAGCTTGCCTGCCACACTTCCCACAGAATGAGTCAGGATACTGGAGAACTGTTTCAGAGAGAGAAGTTCATCGTTCCAAGAAAATTCATAGGCACGGGGAATGCTGGTACCAGTCAAATCATCGTGGAATTGGTGGAATATGAAGCGCTGCCAAGACTCCGTCAGACTCTTGCCAGGATATTCGGCAACCCCCAAAAGGGCAGCAGCCACAGAAGCACGTTCAGCGGCATCACCCAAAAGTTCATTTTGACGATTATAGAGTTTCATAGCAGCCTGTGATGTGTAGCAGCCGGTTCCATGAACGTCCATCAGCAATTCACCGTCAAATACGGGGAGCTCGGGATGGCTGCCATAGGGCTGGTAATCCTTGAACAACTGGTCACTGGCTGCACTGATAATCTTCAACGGACCGTCTCCCTTGATACCTTTCTCCACGGAAGCCACAGAAGCGATGGTAGGTGAACCGCCCACATCACCTGTTCCATAGTAGCGGTAAACGGTATTCAGGGGAGTGCATTTGGAGAGTTCCATCAAATATCTATTTTCTGAAAGGTCTTCATTATCCCAACGACGACCGTAATCATATCCGTGAGCCAGCATGACGGACGCTCCATCCACTCCTTTCCACAGTCCGATGGTAAAGGGATGCTTGCTCTTACCGTAGAAAGGATTGTTACGCCAATCCAGCTTCTGTGAAGAGAAACCTATCAGTCCACAATGGGCAGCAACAGTAGGCAATGTCCAACCGAATCCGAAGCAATCGGGAAGGAAGATGTCGGTACTTTCTACCCCCAGCTCCTTACGATAGAACTCCTGCCCCAGCATAATGTTGCGAATAAACGATTCAACAGACGGCACCAAAGTGTCGGTAGCATCCCAACTGGCCCCACTCACATGCCATCGACCTGCCTTTACAAAAGCCTTCATCAGTTCGTATTCACGAGGATAATATTCCTTCATCCAAGCATATTTCACTCCACCTTCAAAATTAAAGATATAGTCGGGGTACTGGTTCAAAAGGAAAAGGTTCTGATTCAAGGTATTCCAAACATAATCCTTAATAGTAGTCTGAATGTCCCAGTTCCACTGCGTGTCCAAGTGGGCATCTGCCACCATGTACGCTTTTGCTTTCTTCGGTGCAACGGTCTGAGCCGATAATTGTCCTCCTGCAACGGCCAACATCACGGCTCCCGCTATCAGATGGGTCTTCCCCATCAGTATTCGTCTCTTTTTCATGGTTTTGTTATTATTGTTTTTTCGTAAAAGATAATGTCAATTCGATATAAACCACCGCATTCTTTGTTATAAATGTGCTGCCTCCTCTAACCGCAAACCGCTCTTTCACCTTCTCTCTTTAGCCTCCATCCGGCAACAATAGTTTTCTGACATGTGGAATGTTGGTAACAAAAATAGCCCATCCTTCACTCTCATACTGTACAGATTCGCGACATAGATATGTAAAAAGTCGTCTGTGGCATGATTTTATATATTTATGTCATAAATAGCATACATTTCCTACAGAATACAAACTACTTTTGTATATTGTAAAAATCCAAAAGCTAAGAACATGAAAAAACAATTCCTACTCTCGGCAGTTCTCTGCCTCTCACTGACCGCTTTCGGACAGAAAGTACATCAACTGGCCTCACCCAGCGGAAACATCCGCATCTCGGTGGAGCTGACCGATCAAATCCAATATGATGTAACCCAAGGAAATCAAACACTGATGGACAACTGTGTCATTGGTCTGGAAACTGCCAACCACCAGCTGGGCATCCATCCTAAACTAAACAAAGTAGTACGCCAAAATGTAAACGAGGAACTGACTCCCATCGTACCCCTGAAATTCTCTACTATAACCAACCGCTACAACCAATTGCTACTGAAGTTTAAAGGAGGCTATTCAGTAGAGTTCCGTGCCTTTGATGACGGATTCGCCTACCGCTTCCTTACTGACCTGAAAGGCGAGCAAGAAATAATGAATGAAATCCTCCGCCTGAACTTTGTGGATGATTGCCTGCTACATCTTCAGCAACCTGACGGCTTTAAGACTTCCTATGAAGAAGAATATCGCCACCAAACAAGCAGCGAGTGGAAAAACTCCAATCGCATGGCTCTGCTTCCCCTTTTAGCCAGCACACCCAAAGGTGACAAAATCCTCATGAGTGAAACCAATCTGACAGACTATCCCGCCATGTTTCTGAAAAACGATGGACAAGGCGGCATTACCGCCGTCTTCCCCCGTCTGCCTCTTGAATTCGGAGAAGACGGTGACCGCAGTCTCAAGATTCTGAAAGAAGCCAACTGCATAGCCCGTACCGCAGGCAAGCGCAGTTATCCATGGCGTTACTTCGTCATTACCGACGATGACCGCAAACTTATAGAAAACACTCTATCCTATCGCCTCGCTGAAAAGAATGTCATAGAAAACACCTCTTGGATTAAACCAGGACTAGCCAGCTGGGAATGGTGGAACGGAGCCACACCCTACGGCCCCGACGTGGACTTCAAAGCAGGTTGCAACCTTGACACCTACAAATACTTCATCGACTTCGCATCCCACTACGGCGTAGAATATATAGTAATGGACGAAGGCTGGGCCATGAACACCCGCAACCCCTATAAACCCAATCCCTCGGTAGACATACACGAACTCATCCGCTACGGCAAAGAAAAAAACGTAGGCATTGTGTTATGGCTCACTTGGCTTACGGTAGAAAACCACTTTGACCTATTCGAAACTTTCGAAAAGTGGGGTGTGAAAGGCGTAAAGATAGATTTCATGGATCGTAGCGACCAATGGATGGTAAACTTCTATGAACGCGTAGCACATGAAGCCGCCAAACACCATCTCTTCGTTGACTTTCACGGTGCTTTCAAACCTGCCGGATTAGAATACAAATACCCAAACGTACTCTCCTACGAAGGCGTAAGAGGTATGGAGCAAATGGGCGGATGCCGTCCCGACAACAGTGTCTATTTCCCCTTCATACGCAACGCAGTAGGAGCCATGGACTATACTCCCGGCGCCATGCTTAGCATGCAGCCTGAAGTCTACCATTCCGAACGTCCCAATTCTGCCAGCATCGGCACACGTGCCTATCAGATGGCACTCTTTGTTCTTTTTGAAACCGGCCTGCAGATGATGGCAGACAATCCTACCCTCTATTATCGCAACGACGAGTGTACACGTTTCATCACCCAAGTACCCCAAACATGGGACGAAACCATCGCTCTCGAAGCCAAAGCAGGAGAATATGCCATCGTGGCCAAACGCAAAGGAGAACAATGGTATATAGGAGGCATGACCAACAACCGCGAACGTGAACGGGTCTTTAACATCTCCCTTGATTTCCTGCAAGAAGGAAAAAATTATCTCATGACCTCTTTTGAAGACGGCATCAACGCTGACCACCAAGCCATGGACTATCGCAAGCAAGAACAATCCTTGAAGAAAGGCAACCATATCACAGTCCGTTTGGCACGCAACGGTGGATTCGCTGCGGTCATTCGCTAATCATATCCATACCTATCTGCTCCGTACAAATACATTTCTAAGGATACGGAGCAGATACAAAGCAAACTGTAAGCCTACAACTAAAGAAATATATTGCAAATATTGACTGTTTCCACCTTAAAATATATCTTTGCAACTTAAAATCAATACAACAAGCCACATGAAAGACATATACTGGAAAGGCCATACGATTTTATTGCTTATCAGCCTCTTATGCTGTTTTCCGGATTTTGTGTACGCTTACAGCCTACGGCAATTCTCCAATAAAAACGGTCTTTCCAATAGTGCCATCCAATCCCTTTACCAAGATAGCCAAGGTGTACTATGGATAGGAACATGCGACGGACTGAACGTGTTTGACGGCAACAATATCCACCTATATACGCCCGTTGATGTGTCACGCAACCTATTGTCAGGCAACATTATCAGCCAGATCGTAGAATCAGAGCCAGGCATACTGTGGTTACAAACCAACTACGGGTTAGACAGATTGGATACATACCGACAGACCTGCCGGACCTTTACCGAATTCAAGGACAACATCTTCTTGGCACGAAGCAAAAACAAGTGCATGTTAGTGCTGAAAGATGACGGAAATCTGTATCACTACCAACAAGAGAACCAGAAATTTCTCCAGTTAAACATCTCTTCCATGGATTTTAATAAAGTACTGTCCATGACCATTGATTCCAACAACCTGCTTTGGATATTCGCAACTGGAAACAACACTCGTTGCTATCGTCTGAACCACACGGGAAAAAGCGTGACACTGATTCCGGAAAAGCCATTTGGACATCACGGCTTGAAGCATGCCTTCATCGGAGAAGATTCAGCCTACTTCATTGATGAAACCTATGCCCTCTACGAATATAGTTTCAGCAACCGACAGTGTTACTACATTGCCGACCTGAAAGACGAAATAGAAAAACGAGGTGAAGTATCTTCCATCATCAAACGAGAAAATGACTTCTGTATCGGTTTCAAAAGCAGCGGCTTGATAGTACTGAAATATGAAGCAAACCAAAAGATTAAATACCGTATAGAATACACTGAAATACAGTCGGGCATCTTCTGTCTGATGAAAGACAAATTTCAAGATATCGTATGGGTAGCTACCGACGGAGAAGGGTTATACATGCTTTACAATGACACATTCACCATGACCAACACCCTGCTCAACACTCCCGCATATCAGGTGAACAACCCGGTACGCAGCCTTTACCTCGACCCACAGCAAACCTTATGGATAGGAACCAAAGGCAGTGGCATATTGCGTATACCGAATTATCTTGTCAACAATACACCCGAAAAACATGATCGTCTCATCACCGGTAACAGCACATTGACCGACAACTCCGTCTACTGTTTTGCACCCGGTGGAAAAGACCGACTTTGGATAGGTACGGAAAACGGAATCAATTATTATTCCTACTCTACCCACCAATTGAAAGAACTGGCGGTACAAGCCAATGGAACCAAAGTGAAATATGTGCACTCCATTGATCAAACCAATGACAGTACACTTTGGATTTCCACCGTGGGCGAAGGAATCGTAAAGGTGACACTAGAAAATCAGAGAAAAGATCCTATTGTGAAGCATGCTACACGGACTTTGGTGAGTAACGGACATATGGCATCAAACTATTTTTTCACCTCCTACCGTGAAAGCAGCTCTACGCTGTGGTTCGGGAACAGAGGGCTCGGAGCCTACCGCATTGATGTACGTACTGGAGAAATGGCACAGTTCCGCTTCAACAACTTGGTAAACAGCCAAACCGCCAACGATGTGTTCGCCATACACAAAAACGAGCAAGGCTACTGGCTGGGCACTGGATCAGGGCTTCTCCGCTTCTACTCAAACGAAGACGGAAACCCAGACAGCATCAGTGCAAAGCTCTACACCAACAGCACCGTACATGGTATCTTGGAGGACAACCGAGGCAATCTCTGGGTGAGTACCAATCAAGGATTAATGAGACTCAATCCCCAAGAACAGACCAAGCAGACCTACAACAACGGAAACGGACTGGCCGTGACCGAATTTAGTGATGGAGCCTTCTACAAAGACAATGCTACGGGAATCCTTTTCTTTGGAGGTGTAAACGGCTTCGTCACCGTGAAGCCCGATTCTTACATCACCACGGACTATATGCCCGAAATCAGCCTGAAAGGACTTTCCATCTTCGGTAAGGAATACAACCTGCATGACTTTTTACATTACAAAAACGGGAAGCCCGTGCTACAACTGGACTACAAACACAACTTCTTCCAGCTCAACTTCCGGATAACAGACTACATTAACGGAAACGACTATTTCTACTCCTATAAACTAAAGGAAGCAAGCGACCAATGGATAGAAAACGGAGTTTCACCCAATGCCATCTTCTCCAACCTTTCCCCCGGAGAATATACTCTGTTTGTGAAATACCGCAACAACATCAACGGTAAAGAAAGCCATCCGCAAGCCTTCACCATTTACATCGTTCCTCCCTGGTATCTCAGTACCTGGGCCTATGTGGGCTACTTTTTGTTAGGGTTACTATTATGTACAGGCATAGTCGCCTATGCATTCTATACCTACCGCCTGAAGCGGCAGCACATGATGAAGAAAATGGAACGACAGAAAAAAGAGGAAGTCTATGAATCAAAACTACGCTTCTTCACCAACATCACCCACGAGTTTTGCACCCCCCTCACCCTGATTCAGGGACCGTGCGAGAAGATACTCACCCACAAGGAGACAGATATCTACACGCACCGCTACGCCAAGATGATTCAGCAAAATGTGGAAAAGCTGAATGGTCTCATTGTGGAATTGCTGGAGTTCAGAAGACTGGAAACGGAAAACAAAATGCTCTCCATACAACCGCAACCTGTTTCCGAAAAGTTAAGGGACATCGCCGAATCCTTCGGTGACATGGCGGAAAACAGAGAAATGAACTACTGCCTTGACATAGCCCCCGAACTGACATGGAACACCGACCTGAGCTGCTTCAACAAAATAGCCGGAAACCTCATATCCAACGCTTTCAAGTACACACCCGACAAGGGGAACATCAGCGTAACATTGTACACGAAAAACGAACGTCTTATTTTGAAGATAGCCAATACCGGCAAAGGCATCACACCGGAAAATCTCGGAAAGATATTCGACCGCTATAAGATTCTCGACTCCGTGGAGATGAACGGCAAAAACTCAAGAAACGGACTGGGGTTGGCCATCTGCAAAAACATGGTGACCCTGTTGGAAGGAGACATAAACATCGAAAGCACACCGGGCGAACTGACCACCTTCACTGTAAGCCTTCCCTCGCTCCCCCCAAACGGACAAGAAGTACCGCAAACTGCATACGAAGCGGCTTCTCCAAGCATTCCCACCGAAGAAGTGCAAGAATTGCCCGAAAAATACACCCAAGAATTCGACGCAAACAAGCAGACGGTCATGGTGATAGATGATGACCCTTCCATGCTGTGGTTCGTATCCGAAATATTCACAGAGAAATACAACGTACTCTCTTTCAATAATGCCCAAAAGGCATTAGACAGCCTGGAGCAACGACAGCCAGATCTCATCATCTCAGACGTGATGATGCCCGATATAGATGGGTTATCCTTCACCTCCACCATCAAGCAACACAAGCTGTGGAGCCATATTCCCCTAATCCTGCTCTCAGCACTGCATCACGAAGACGACCAAGTAAAAGGACTGGAATCGGGGGCGGATGCCTATGTCACCAAGCCTTTCAATGTGAAATATTTGGAAAAGATGGTCTATCATCTCATCCGCCGCGAAGAAAACCTGAAGGAATATTATAGTTCGGCACTCAGCACCTTTACCTGGAAAGAAGGAAGCTGCTTGCACAAAGAAGAACAAGAATTCTTAGAGAAAATGACAGAAGTCATTGAAAAGAACTTAGCCAATCCAGACCTGCAAGTAGAACTTTTGAGTAAGGAAATGGGCTACAGCAGCCGGCAGTTCTACCGCAAACTGAAACCACTTACTGACAAATCGCCTGCCGACATCATCAAAGAATACCGCCTCTCCACGGCGGAACGCTTGTTAGTCTCCAGCAACTTCACCATCGAAGAGCTGATGGACCGCACGGGATTCACCAACCGAAGCACTTTCTATAAAGCTTTTTCACAACGTTACGGAATGCCACCCCGTCAATACTGCGAACAGCAAAAGAAGAACGTGAAGGAAGGACAGGAAATCACTAATACTTAATCATCTTATACCATCTGTATTTATGAAAAGAAGCTCTTTTTTGAGTATCGCATTCACCGGGCTGCTTGCTACCGCAACAGCACAAACTCACGAACAACCCGAATGGAATGACCTGAACATTTCGGGAGTGAACAAAGAAACGGCATGCCAAACCGCTATTCCCTTTGCCGACGAAGGACAAGCCCTACGCCTGAGCATCGAGGAATCCCCCTATTATCAAACTCTGAACGGTACATGGAAATTCCATTGGGTGGCCGATCCCGAAAAACGGCCGAAGGATTTCTTCAAGCCCAACTACGACGTAAGTGGCTGGGATAACATCAAAGTGCCCGCCACATGGCAGATAGAGGCTGTACGCCATAATAAGCCCTGGGACAAGCCTTTGTATTGTAATACCATTTACCCTTTCTGTGATTACAGTAAAGGAGTACAATGGCCCAACGTCATCCAACCTCGCCCGGCAGACTATACTTTTGCCAACATGCCCAATCCCGTAGGCAGTTACCGACGTGAATTCACTTTGCCCACATCTTGGAAGGACAGAGATGTATTTATTCGCTTCAATGGAGTGGAAGCAGGTTTCTATCTTTGGTTGAACGGTAAAAAAGTGGGCTATTCAGAAGACAGCTACTTACCTGCCGAGTTCAATCTGACTCCCTATTTACAAGAAGGAAAAAACACATTGGCAGTTGAAGTGTACCGTTTCACCGATGGAAGTTTTCTTGAATGTCAAGATTTCTGGCGGTTCAGCGGTATCTTCCGCGATGTATTCCTATGGTCAGCACCACGCACGCAAATTAGGGACTTCTTCTTCCGAACCGACTTGGACGGAGATTATCGTAATGCTACAGTTTTTTTGGACGTGGAAATCACCGGTAAGAAAAGTTCTGCCGAACTCATAGTGAAGCTCTCCGACACAGAAGGAAAGGAAGTGCTATCACGCACTATCCACGCCACAAAAATAGGTAGTACCCATCTGGAATTCGATGTGAAGAACCCACTGAAATGGACAGCCGAAACACCCAGCCTCTACAACCTGACCCTGACCCTAAAACAGAAAGGAAAAGTGACAGACCTACGTAGTGTAAAGGTAGGCTTCCGCGAAATAGAGTTTGCCAAAAACGGACAACTGCTGATTAACGGCAAACCCACTCTTTTCAAAGGTGTCAACCGCCACGATCACAGCCCATTGAATGGCCGTACCGTCTCCAAAGAAGAGATGGAAAAGGACGTACAACTAATGAAAGCGCTGAACGTAAATGCTGTCCGTACCTCCCATTACCCCAACAACCCTTACTTTTACGACCTATGCGACCGCTATGGCATCTATGTATTGGCAGAAGCCAATGTAGAGTGCCACGGCGAAATGCGTCTCTCACACGAGCCACAGTGGGAAAAATCATTCACCGAGCGCAACGAGAACCAAGTGAAACGTTTCCGTAACCACGCTTCCATCGTAATGTGGTCCATGGGCAACGAATCGGGAAACGGAAACAACTTCTCCACTGCTGAAAAGGCCATCAAACGTTTGGATACTACCCGCCCCACCCACTACGAGGGAAACAGTTCCTTCTGCGACGTGACCAGTTGCATGTACCCAAGTGTGGACTGGCTGGAAAACGTAGGCCGTGAACGATTGGAGAAAATACAAAAGGGCGAGATCGTGAAACCTCACGTAGTATGCGAGTATGCCCATGCCATGGGAAATTCCATAGGAAACTTCAAGGAATACTGGGAAACCTACGAACGCTATCCGGCACTCATCGGAGGTTTCATTTGGGATTGGGTGGACCAAAGCCTGCGTATGCCCACTCCCGACGGCAAAGGCTTCTACATGGCCGTAGGCGGTGACTTTGGTGACAAGCCCAACGACGGTAACTTCTGTACCAACGGCGTCATCTTCTCCGACCGTACATTATCTGCCAAATCCTATGAAATGAAGAAGATACATCAACCCATCCGCATAGAAGCATTAGGGAATGGCAAATATAGAATCAGCAACAAGCGATTCCATGCCAATATGGAAGACCTCTACGGGAGATACGAAATAACGGAAGATGGAAGGACCGTCTGCTCAGGCAATCTGGAAGATTTGAAGCTGGAAGCACAGGCAAGCAAAGTCATCACCCTGCCAGACATACCCGCAACGAAGGTACCCGGAGCAGAATATTTTATCAATTTCAGTTTCTGCCAAAAAAGAGATACCGAATGGGCAAAAGCCGACTACGAGGTAGCCACCGAACAATTCAAGCTATCAAGCAGCGAGAAACCTATATTCGTACCCGAAAAAGGAAACATCAATCTAAACGAAACTGCCGACGCATTGGTGGTGAAAGGCGAGCGTTTCGAAGCCGTCTTCTCCAAGAAAGAAGGAACTTTGTCGGCGTATACACTGAACAACGTCCCCCTGATGAGCAAAGGACTCGAACTGAACCTCTTCCGTGCTCCCACCGACAACGATAAACAAGTGAGCGGCGATTGGCAACGCAAAGGCCTTTACCAACTGCAAACGGAAACCGGCAAATGGGAAACCCGCCAAGAGGAGGACAGAATAACCCTGCACATCCGGAACTGCCACAAAGGCAAACTCGGCTTTGAGTATCGCACAGAAATGGAATACACCGTAAATGCCGACGGTTCCATCATGGTGAACAGCGTCATCATGCCGGTATCCGACGGCGAAATCATTCCGCGCGTGGGCTATCGGATGGAACTGCCCGAAGGCTTCGAGCGTATGCGCTGGTATGGACGTGGCCCATGGGAAAACTACACAGACCGCAAGGACGCCACTCCAATAGGCGTATACGAAAGCACAGTATCGGACCAATGGGTGGACTATGTAAAGCCTCAGGAGATGGGCAACCACGAAGAGGTGCGCTGGATTTCCATCACCAACGCCGACGGTATGGGCTTCGTGTTCGTGGCAGGCGGCCAAATGGCGGCTTCCGCCCTGCATGTCAGAGCGCAAGACATGGCAGACCCCGACCATCTGCAAAAACTGATTCACAAATACGACATCCCGATGCGCAAGGAGACAGTTCTTTGCCTCGATGCCCACAACCGTCCCCTGGGCAACGCAAGCTGCGGCCCTGGCCCGATGAAGAAATACGAACTGCAAGCAGCTCCCGTAGCATTCGGCTTCATCATGATGCCTCTGGAAAGAAGCTACACGCAAAGCGAGCTTACCAGGAAAGCGCGTGTACAGATGCCTGCCTGCATGCCCGTAATGGCAGAGCGCGACAACAACGGCTATCTGCAAATGAGTACCGGAACTCCGGAAGCCACCATCTTCTACAGCCTTGACGGCAACGGATACCGGGAATACACGGCACCGTTCGAGTTCATCGACGGTGGAAAGGTACAGACATACGCTGTTTCCGAAAAGTTGGGCAAGAGCCTTGTCACCACTGTGGAACTACCCATATTCGTAGACCACTCGGCATGGAAGGTGGTCTCCTCCAGCAGCGACAGCCAAGGAGAAGAGGCGCAAAACGCCATCGATGGAGACCCTTCCACGTATTGGCACACCCGTTGGCACGAACCCATTCCAGAGTTTCCACACAGCATTGTGGTAGACATGGCTTCCCTACTGGTAGTGGACAAATTCATCTACACAGCACGACATTCCAATGATAACGGACACGTCAAAGACTACGAGCTAAGCTTCAGCAAAGACGGAAAAAATTGGGAAAGCACCGTCAAAGGTACATTCTCCAATCTGACGTCTGCCCAAACCATAACATTGGAAACACCCGTCACTGCCCGTTACTTCAAATTCGTTCCCTTGTCCGAAATGCACGGCAGGAAATGGGCTTCGGCAGCCGAACTGAATGTGAGCAGCGGAGCATCCCAGAGACAAATAGTGGTCTCCGTAGACAGCGATGCAGACAACAGCATGAAGCTGGCGGCAGACGGTAACATAAACACCTATTGGCACACGGTACACAACCAATTCTACATAGCTCCCTACCCTCATGAGATACATCTTTCCCTATCCAAAGAGGCCACTATAAAGGGTATCCGCTACACTCCGCGACAAGATAGCGAAGAAGGACGGATAGCTTCCTATGAAGTATATGCAAGCAAAGATGGAAAAAATTGGGGGCAGCCCATTACCTATGGCACCTTCCATATAGGTACAGCAACGCAAACTATAGAATTTACTCCTTGCCGGGCACGCTATGTGAAACTATCGGGATTATCAGCCCATGACAAAGGAAAGAAAGCTGCCATAGCAGAATTAGAGATAATCTTGGAAGAATAATTTTATATGAAAAACTATTAACCATGGAGTTTCAAGACTTGTGCAAAAACTTGTACAAGTCCTGAAATTCCACGTTTTCTCCTATAAGCAAAAATCACTTCCCTTTCACTATCCGCTTAATATCATTCAGCTTGTTCAGCGCCTCCAGCGGCGTCAAGTTATTCACATCCAGATTCAGTATCTCATCGCGTATCTGGCACAGCACCGGGTCGTCGAGCTGAAAGAAGCTGAGCTGCATACCACCGCGTGTCTCTCCCACTTCCACCATCGGTTTGCTGGAAATCCCCTGCTGGCGGTTGTCTGTTTCCAGTTGTTTCAGAATGTCATTGGCACGCTTCACGATGCTTTTGGGCATACCCGCCATTTTGGCTACATGAATACCGAAGGAGTGTTCGCTGCCACCGCGCTCCAATTTGCGCAGGAAGATGACTTTGTTATCTATCTCCTTCACCGAAACGTTGTAGTTCTTAATACGCTTGAAGCTTTTCTCCATCTCGTTCAACTCATGGTAGTGCGTGGCAAACAAGGTGCGTGCCTTCGCCTTTGGATGCTCATGGATATGCTCCACAATCGCCCAGGCGATGGAAATACCGTCGTACGTAGAAGTACCGCGTCCCAGCTCGTCGAACAGCACCAGGCTGCGGGGAGAAAGGTTGTTCAAGATATCCGCCGCCTCGTTCATCTCCACCATAAAGGTAGACTCGCCCACGGAAATATTATCGCTGGCACCCACACGGGTGAATATCTTATCCACCAAACCGATATGGGCACTCTCCGCAGGCACGAAACTGCCGATTTGAGCCAGTAGCGTAATCAGCGCCGTCTGCCTCAGCAAAGCGGACTTACCCGCCATGTTGGGACCCGTAATGATGATAATCTGCTGCGTCTGGCTGTCCAGCATCACATCGTTGGCAATATACTTCTCGCCGATGGGGAGCTGCTTCTCAATGACCGGATGCCGTCCCTGATGGATTTCCAGCACATCGTCGTCGGCAATGACGGGGCGTATATAGTTGTTCTCGCGCGCCGCTGTGGCAAAGGAGAGCAGGCAGTCCAACCGTGCTATCTGGTTCGCATTGATTTGAATGGCAGGAATGAACTCGCTCAAAGATTGTACCAGCTCTGCATAGAGTTGTGTTTCCAGTACCAGTATCTTGTCCTCCGCGCCGAGAATCTTCTCCTCGTATTCCTTCAATTCCTGGGTAATATAGCGCTCGGCATTGGCAAGGGTCTGCTTGCGTATCCACTCTGCCGGCACCTTGTCCTTATGCGTGTTGCGCACCTCGATGTAGTAGCCGAAAACATTGTTGTAGCCTATCTTCAAACTGGGAATCTCTGTCAGTTCGCTCTCGCGCTGCTGTATCTGCAACAGATAATCCTTGCCGGAGTAGGCAATCCGGCGCAACTCGTCCAGCTCGGCACTGACACCGGATTTGATGACACCTCCTTTATTAATCAATAACGGCGGGTCATTGTCTATCTCCCAGTCAATGCGGTCGCGGATAAACTGGCAGATATTCAACTGCTCGCCTATATGATTCAAGCTGGCATTATCGGCATCCATGCAAGCTGCCTTGATGGGTTCTATCGCCTGCAAAGCCACCTTCAACGCCACCACCTCACGCGGAGAGACACGCCCTACCGCCACTTTGGAGATGATGCGTTCCAAGTCGCCAATCAAATGCAACTGCTCTTCTATCAACTCTTTGAAATCGGGCTGGCGGAAAAAGTATTCCACCACATTCAGCCGCTCGTTAATCGGCTGCACGTCCTTCAACGGGAATACCAGCCAGCGTTTCAGCAGGCGGGCACCCATCGGGCTGATGGTCTTGTCTATCACATTCAGCAGACTGCTGCCACCGTCGTTCATCGACCCCATCAACTCCAGGCTGCGCACCGTGAACTTATCCAGGCGGACATACTTATCCTCCTCGATGCGTGCCAGCGAAGTGACATGCCCTATCTGCGTATGCTGCGTCATGATGAGGTATTGCAGGATGGCTCCCGAAGCGATGATACCGTTCTTGAGATGCTCCACACCGAAGCCTTTCAAGTTCTTCACCTCGAAATGCTTCAGCAGCTTTTCGCGGGCAGATGTCTCGGTAAACACCCAGTCGTCCAACTCGAAGGTGAAGAACTTGCTGCCGAAGTTTCCTTCGAACATCAGCCGCTTGCCACGCTCGAAAAGCACCTCTTTGGGGGCAAAGTTGTTCAGCAGCTTGTCCACATAGTCGAAAGGTCCTTCCGCCGTCAGAAATTCGCCCGTAGATATGTCCAGGAAAGCCACACCGCAGGCACCCTTACCGAAATGCACGGCAGCCAGGAAGTTGTTCTCCCGGTAGTTCAGCACATTGTCGTTGATGGAAACTCCCGGCGTCACCAGCTCCGTGATGCCGCGCTTCACCAGTTTCTTCGTCAGCTTCGGGTCCTCCAACTGGTCGCAGATGGCCACACGCTTGCCGGCACGTATCAGCTTGGGCAGATAGGTGTCGAGCGCATGATGCGGGAAACCCGCCATTTCGATGGTTTTCCCCTTGCCATTGGCACGTTTGGTCAAGGTAATACCGAGGATTTCGGACGCGACGACGGCATCGGTGGAATAGGTTTCATAGAAGTCACCACAACGAAACAGCATGACAGCATCGGGATGCTTTGCCTTCAAGTCGAGGAACTGCTTCATCATCGGGGTAAGGACAATATCTTCGTGCATACAAGTCTTTAATTTTTAATTTCCAAAGCTTTGAGCCAAGAGAGCAGGAAATCGTCAAGTAAGACCCAAAACTTAATGTGACAAAGATAATTCTTTTTTAGAAAACAGCCACGGAGAGGCTTCAAAACCTTAGCAAGCCTTAACAAAGAGACGCATTTTCCTAAAACATGTTATAAAACAGTCTTTTTTATTTGCTTTATTTGGAGATAAGCAAAAAGTTCGTACCTTTGCAATGTGTTTTTCATAGTATTAGATTTAAGGTTAACAAAGGTTGGAGTACAGCGGTACTCCTTTTTTTATGCCCATACCTTTCGTATCTTTCCCCTTTTCCCTTACAAAAGTACATATTCACTCGGCGAAACGCCCTTTATCTTCTTGAAAACCTTGTTCATGCGATCCCAACAAGGATGAGCAACAGTTGTCTCCCATTTACTACATTCCCTATTTAAGCAACAATTCCTGCAATACTGCATTTTAAATTCTTGCTTACTAAAACTTATTCGTCCGATACTTGTTGAATTATCGTCCGACAATTGTCGGACGATAATTCA
>ENA-UOIY01000100-UOIY01000100.1-human-gut-metagenome-genome-assembly--contig:-P114-NODE-100-length-142874-cov-73.216316_pt1 | contig 142874 bp, 119 predicted proteins | sample MGYA00242335_ERZ723882 | MGnify/ENA metagenome assembly ERZ723882 | reverse complement strand
ACGCAACATGCACGATCAACGTGTATGAAGTTACCCTGATTGACGGCTGGAACGGGGACCCCATTGCTGTTCTTTATGTCGCACATGGACAGGATGCGATACTTCCCGACGCGCCCGAACACGCCGGCTATATCTTTGACCGCTGGGACGGCGATTCCACCAATGTTACGGAGAACAGAACCATTACGGCGTGCTATTGGATGATCGGCGATGTGAACCACGATGGTGAAATCACAACATATGATGCTTTGCTGATTATGAGATATGCACTCGGGTTGGAAACCGAGGGCAATGAACTCATTATTGATTTTAACGGAGACGGATGCGTTGACTCACTCGATGCGCTTCTCGTGCTTCGCAGGAGCATTGGCGCAGGCATAACCGTATCTGCAAGCACGGTCGTTCGGAGCCGAAAGACAGCGTGAAACTGCTGCTTCAGCCCCGAAAGCCAAGGGTTGCTGCAACAGTCAAAAAACAAAACCGGGCAGCTCACGAAGGGTTGCCCGGTTTGTTGCTTTTGTGTATAATTAATCTGCACAAAAACCAACAGAAAACGGGTTACCCGAGCAGGTCTGTTTGCCGTACTCAAAAATCACGCTTTCTGCATGAGTCCGCTTCGCTTGAACCGGGAAAAACAATGTTAGGCTTTCCCCGGGGGCCGTCTACGGAAGGTATGACCGATTATCAATTTAAGACGGTTATCCGCATGGTGATGACAATCATCAAAGACAGCGAAAGCAAAGAAGAAATACTGAAAAAGCCGGAAGCCCTATTGAATAAAGTAAGTAAGGCAACCAGCTGCCACACGAACGGGGCGGAACTTGCCGCCGCACTTTCGTGCCTACATTGCATCATGTCTTGCCCCGTAAATCAAGAGAGGACGTGATTATTATCGGCGAGAAAAAAAGGGGCGACCCACAGATAACCCGCGCACCGAGAAAATCGGATTTCGACTGTCAAAACAGGAGATCGAAGATATTGAGAAGTGCGCGGCTGCTATGGGAACGCAGCGCGTGAATGCTGTAACCGAGGGTATTCGATTGCTGAAAAAAGAATTGGGCTTGGATTAAGCCAAAGAAAAGCGGCTGTTGCTTGATGCAACAGCCGTGAACTTTATCTCTCAAACACCAACCCGAACGTTTCTTTGATGAAAAACACCTGCGGTTCGTATTTGAGCTGCATTGGAGTAATACCGAATACTTGATACATTTGCACCCTCTGAGCGGAGAGGGTGCATTTTGGATGAGAGGGTTCAAGTGCGATAGATGCTGTTCTCTGGCAGTCCGTACCTCTTTGCGAGAGCCGTCTTTACGCTCACAGCTTCAGCTTCATCCAGCTGGCAATCGGTCGCTTGCATGAGTGAATCATACAGTGAGATCGCCAAGTTGTACGACGCTACGCGGGTTCGCAGCTCTTTAAGATCCGTGTCGTTCAACTCGCATTTCAAATCCTTGATAAGCGTCAAACGATCTTCGGAGCGTACGGTTTCCGGTTCCTCGAACGAGTTTTGCTCCGGTGCGCTTTGATTGTTCTTCTTGAGCCGCTTTCCACAGGATGAACAGAATACCGAATCAGCATCTATTGCCGAACCGCAGTATTTGCAACAGGGCATAAGAAACTAGGAAACTAGAGATTTCAAAACAGAGTAGAATCGCAAGGTAAACTAATCCGACGTTTATTTTACAACAATTAAAAGCCAATTTGGGATAGATTTACCTTGTTGTTTTCCAATTCTATTATGGTCTTTGAAGCTGGGGGCAACCTGTAAGTCCACACATCTTCCATCGATCGATTCTCGAGTGAAAGAAGCAGAACACGAATTGCAACGCTATGACTTACTATAACAATTCGGCCAAATCTTCTGTACTTATCAACTAGTCTATCAAAGCAAGTCCTCACTCTGTTTTGTAAATCAAACAAACTTTCACCCTCCTCAGGCTTAAAAAGCTGAGGATGATTCTTATAATAGTAATAGCTGTTAGCACCATGATCTTTTGTTAACTCATCTATTGGTTTATTTGTCCATTTACCCAGATCTATTTCTTTTAATCCCTCATTTCGAATAATACGTCGAGTGGATGCTCCAATAGTTTTACAGAGTATAGAGGCTGTTTTATAAGCTCGGTCGATTGGACTGGATATTATACGATCTATAGGTTTTCCCTTGAAAAATTGAAAACTTTCCACAGCCAGATTAATCCCATTTTCGGTTAATGGCGAATCGCTCTGACCTTGAATAACACGCACCACATTATTTTGCGTTTCGGTATGTCTAACTACTATTACTTCCATTCTGCTACTCTCTCTCATTATATTTAATGGAAACGATATCGCTTAAAACACAATCTTTCGTCCCGTCATCATTCCAAATACTATCAAAATGCTTTTTGAAATAGTATACAGGGGAAAGTGACAAATCACCTTCTCCAAGAGTAAATAGAAAATGAATTGTATCCCTCGCCCTCATACCATGCAATAAATACGCCACATAGCAATTATTGTCAGCCATCATCATTATTAATGTTGGAGCAACTTCACTATAAGTTCTCACAAAGAAAGAATTTTTTGTTTCTGAGAAAGCAACAAATTTCATTAATGAGTCCTTCATATCATGCCATCTTTGTTCGGGGGTTGTGCTACCAGTAACTCTAGCAATATTGAAATCCCGAGCATAATTAGGATGAATAGTTGCTACACGAACATTAATTCCAGTTTCAGATAAAGATGACAACAATGGAAGGAATGGAACAAAACTTTCTAGATTTGTTGCAAGGATAGAGATTGAATCCTTTGCAGACTGAAAAAACGATTTTAAGTCGCAATCCGATCGACTAAACCTGATATCTTTAATATAATTTTTACAGAACGTGCATGCCTTCCCATTATAGGCTTCTACCATCCTGTTAAAAGTTGCTATTCCCTGTTCAAGGGCATTCATCATTTCTCTAGTAGTTTCAACATCCTTTACTAATTCATTCGACAACTCTGCTGTCGAGCTTTGAATGGCTTGAATCCGTGTAGATGTTTCTTCTTCAACAGCACGAACGGCCTTCTCGATATCTGTTTCTGTATTCCAACTAACAAGCGTCCCAACTATTGTGACAAGCAGTGCGGTGAAAGAATTAGAAAAAATACCGACGATTATTTCATTTTTAATCTTCAACCCTATCCAGAATAGAAGCAATGATATGACAGTTGCGGATACTTCTGCTAACAGAACAATCCGCTGATCCCAATAACTCTTCTTTTTCGCTTTTTCCACCTCAGGAAGAGTGCCTATTTTCGTTGTCTTGTTTCTATCTCTCATACCATCACCCATTAACAATCTATGAAATAATTGTCGAATTTCACATCATCAAAAGGAAGGCCGCCATTATTGAGACTAATACCAATTGTTTCTAAGAACTTCTCCATTCCACTATAAGTCACATTATATGGATCAAATACTCCAAGAGCCCTAGAGTAATGCCTTTTAAATTTATACTTACTAATTTTACAAGGCGTATCTATTGATGGTACTACTGCGTCCTTAAGATAATCTACAACCTCACGTTCGCTAAACGGAAGAACAGGCCGTATCATAAATTTTCCATTTGGAAGTGTTTCTCTTAAAGACATCTTATGAAGCATCTTTGTGGTAGTACTCTTTAGCGGTTCTTCTAAAAGGGGAATAGAAGAAACATCATAATTACAGGTCAGCATAAGCATGTTAAGGTAAGACAATGCATCATTCATTGTAAACCCTGTTAGTATACCTGTGTTGTTACCGAACTGATTTACATATTCATCAATTACGGACTTTCTTGCGAACTTGCAAGTTTTGCAACCATATCTATCATCATCGGCAAAGTCATCAAATTCAGGAACGGCAAATCGAATATCAATTCCACGCATTTTCCAGTAGTTCTGGATTTCTAAAAAATTCCTTGACGGCTGTCCATCTTTTGAATAATACATGTGTTTGGGATAAGGGGCAGAAAAGACGGTCCAAGGAGTATCTATGCCATTGTCATTGCAATACCTGATAAATAAATCAAGCATCATTGAGCAATCCTTGCCACATGAAAAAAGAATTACGAATCTTTCTACATCGGCAAACAGATTGTGAGTATTAATTGTACTAACAAATTTTTCGTAACAACGACTAATCGTATTCACTATAATACACCTCTAGATTTAATAGTTTCACGCTTATGCCCCGACAAGATGCAACTTCCCCATTATGTTAAGAATCTCTGGCATAACATCTGCTCCAACCATTCTTCCCAAACCGCCGTTTGCGAAAGCACTTTCACTAAACACAGAAACAGTATCAACTCTGACGTGATGCGAACAGAATAGAATCGGAACAGGATCAGCAGTATGAGCTTTTAATTCGCAAGCCGTCGAGTGATCAGCTGTAATGACTAAAAGCACATTGTTAGGTAAATCTCGGAGTATTTCAGCAGCCTCATCGCATTTTTCGATAAAAGCTTTCTTCCCCTCTGCATTTCCGTCCTCTGCCAAAGAATCTGTAGCTTTAACATGAGTAAATACAAAGTCGTATTCCTCCAATGCTTTTCTAGCCGTAACAAACTTGTTCAGTATATTAGAATCAGGCAAGGCATTTGCACCCTCAACAGATATCAAATCCATTCCAAGAAATGCTCCAATACCCTTATAAAGGCCTCCGCCTGCAATACAGCACGCTCTCAACCCGTATTTTTCCTCAAAAGTTGGCATAGTGGGATACATTCCCGCTCCTCTCAAAAGAAGGAAATTTGCAGGAAGCGCTCCAGACTTTGATCTATTCTTGTTAACTTCAAGATTGTTCAATATCTCATAAGACTCTTTCATGAACTTATTGATTACCGATGCAGTGAAAGCGGCTTCGTCAGTACTATCTTTTGGAGTAACGACTGAAACGGGCTTTCCCTCTTCATGGGGATCTGCATCCGTTACGTTCGCCGAAAGTCCCTTGCCACGGAAAACAACTCCAGCGCGATGAGCAGTGCCAGGTTTAACTATGATTTGAACCTCATCGATTGAAAGTCCGTCAATAGCGGCTGCGAATTCATCGACAACACGAATGCGACCAGCCCTTCTGTCAAGAATATTCCATTCTGAATCTACGGTGCCAAAGTTACCGCGGAATGCTACGTCTCCATGTTGCAGTTTAATGCCTAAACCCGCAACTTCAATTGGCCCTCTACCGGTATAATACTTATCCATTGGATATCCAAATATTGCCAGATGAGAGACATCACTACCAGGACGAATTCCGCGTCCTAATGCATTTGACAAGCCGCAAATAGATTTGCTTGCAATAATATCCAGGTTTGGAGTATGCGCAGCTTCTAATGGGGTCTTATATCCATACTCCTTTATAGGTCGATCCCCTAACCCATCAAAAACAATAAACAATACTTTATTAACAATAGACATATCGAACTCCCTATAAAACATACTAATCCCACCAGTATCCGCAGTCAAGACAGATAATATTCGGATCCTGTTCATCGGCTTCTGGCATAATCATAACTCCGCTAATGTTGTAGCTACCACATTTGGGGCAAGCACAACTGCGATATCCTACCGGTAATGGAGCAAAGCCTCTGATTGTAGTTCCGCTGAAGTTGCAATCAGTCCATACTTTTTCCTGAACGGTAGGCATAAGCTTTGGAATTGATATGTCCCTATTTATTGTTTTGCCTATTATTTCGCAGTCGACGCCTAATGCAGACATCATTTCCTTTGCATCTTCGTTGAGCGAAATAACAAATACAATTGCCAGAAATGTATCCCAACGCATTTTACTATTTCCGCTTTCAATAGCAACAATCGTTTGCCTACCTACCCCAATTGCCGTTGAGAGTTCAGCTTGAGAAAGCTTGAGCTTAGCTCTTAGAACCGGAAGATTTGCAGTGAGCTTTGCAATTAGCTCAGAACGAATTGAGTCATTCATCTTTAACACTCCTTTCAAACATGAGTATAGCATACTGCTTTGGCAATGTCAAGTGTCCTGTACAAAAAGGTGTAGACAATGCACGCATATTACAAGAAATCCAGAACCGAGAAGGGTAACTCTCGAGAATCAGACATCAAGCGACTACGATAATTCTCCTTTGCAATTCCAAACTCATTATACGCTTGGACGAAAAGCTCCAACACCGCTTGAAGCGTTTCGAGTTTGTGTGGAAAACAGCGACTTCGGCGGCGCAGAATAGGGATATAAGGCCTTAAATCTGCATTAATACCCTCAGCAGTGTAGGTGTCATTTTTGTTGTTTACATTACGGATGTGTTTGCCGAGATAAACAACATCAGCATAGCCGAGATAACCATCCGTGCAGTAAAAGTCTGCCTCAGGATCGCTGTCAACAATTCGTTGAATACGCAGCGCTGATTTATCAAAAGCCACGTCAAACCCTACTATCTGGCGCGGTGCTCGACTTACCATAGTCATTATATAGGCATTTTCACGGGTTTCCTTTGTAGACTTTTGGCCCACAAACCAATATAGCTCATCAAGCTCTAAAGTTTTGGGATTAGCTTTTGGGGTAGGTGCTGTTTTTTTTAATCCAGTTATAAACATTGGCTTTGCTGAAGCCGAATATCTTACCAACACCTCTCCCGCTTGCTCCGGCGTAGTAGGCTTTAATTGCCATTTCACGAACTTCCTCAGGATACTCTCGTGTTTTCGGTTCAAAGGTGTAGTATTTTCTGCACTCCTTGCAGAAGCATCTTTGCGTTCCCGAACGATTCTTCCCTGCGTTTACCTGATTCTCAACTTTTCCGCATACAGGACATTTCCTTGCTGCGTTTTCTTTTGCTTTTCTCATGCCTTTATTATACCATAATGTGCGCTATTCGTCCACTCCTTTATCTTGAATAAAGTGGAAAAAGAAGGTATAATATCAACATCGAATGAATCTTGTCGAATTGTCGAGATGAGTTGATAGCGGCGGTTCAGATAATGGTCTGATCATAATCCATATGAGAGTTTCAGCAAGTTACAAGCAGCCTACTGAGGAGGTGTTCCCATGAGCAAGAAATATACACGTTATCTTTCAGTCGTCCTTCTGGCAATCATCGTATTGCTTACGCTTCCTCTTACCATAAACGCGGAGTCCCTTCGCTGCAAGAAAATCATTTCTGTTGTGTATGACGACTCCGGCAGCATGAGCGGCAATAACGAAGCCTATGCCAACTACTCCATGCAGACCTTTGCCGCAATGGTCAACAAGGGGGATGAGCTTTACATAACCTATATGTCCGACTGCATGAATAGTAGAAGAATCGACACATCCGATCTTCTGAACGCTGTCGGCAATATCAGAAATCATGCGTCAAACGGCAATACTCCCTACGAAGCCGTCGAAACCGCCATGAATCGGCTGAAGCAGTCAAAGGACTCCGATCCCAACACACAATACTGGCTCGTTGTGTTTACGGATGGCGGCTTTAACAGCACTGCAGTCCCGGAGGTCGAAAGGGCTCTTGATAAGTTCAGCCGGTCTCAAATGGTTAACGGCTCAGAACCGCACATCATCTTTATGACTATCGGGGACGAGTACGGCGCATACACTCCGCACCCCTCTAACCCTGATATCAAGATCATAACCGCGAACAGTGGTCGTGACGTTGCTGACAGCCTATTCGAAATCGCTTCCAGCGTTACCGGAAGGTTCAGGGTCGACTCTTCTGCGATAACATTCACTGACGATCATACCCTGACTGTTTCCTCGAATATCCCGCTTCTCAACATAAGCATCCTCGTTCAGAATGTTGACGCGGAGGTTGTTTCTTTACTCGACCCCGATATGATGCCTGTTCCCATTAAACATGAGATTCCGGTCAGCATACCGAATCGTATCCTAAATCTTCTGGATCCGGATATTGCCAATATGCACGGAGTGATAACCCTTGCCGGTGAGGATGGGAATAATATCTCCGCCGGTCGTATAACGGTAACTCTGTCCAAAGCGATCAGCCCCGAAGATATAGTTATCATGTTTGAGCCCGCTATCGAACTGAAGGTCAAGTTCTATAGCGACGGTCAGGAGATAACCGATCCCGACCTCATAGCCGTGACCATGCCGAAACTCGTTGCTAAAGCCGCTGTATACGAGTACGGTACCGACGTGGAGATACTGGAATCACTGCTCCCGAGCGGTTATACGAAGACTATGGAGCATTCTATCGACGGCAAGACAATAACGTCCAACGACTCGTTCATCGTCGATCCGCTGAAAGCCGAGGTCGGGAACAACAGAGTCCACGCCGAGCTCGATCTTGAAGGCTTCTTCCACCTTGAAGACACCGTCGATTTTTCTCCCGCGCTCATGCAGATCGACAGCATTACCGCCGAGCTCGAATATGACGGCAGTCCTCGCAGAGTGGTTAACGGTATAGCTGACGGTAACGAAGTGGTATATGTGACCAGACTCAATGACAATCATACCGGCTACCGCTTTACGATCTGCGTTGACGGGGAGCCCATAGACAAGCAGACCGCGCTTGCGCTCGAGGATAAGTTCAGGGAGTGCATCCATGCGGATTTTGACAACTACATTGTTGAGGTCAAGGACGACGGATCCTTCCTTGTGTATCCGACCAAGCAGCCGTGGTATGTGCCGACGCTCATCTATTATCTAAGGCATCAAGGGGAACAGACTGTTGGGGTCACCATTGACGGAATGAGCGCGGAAGGCAAGCTTGATTTCAATCTGTTCTACGATCCGTGGGAGATCATCATCCCCATACTCTGGATGCTGCTGATACTCTACATTATCTGGTGGATACTGTTCAAAAAGCACTTCCCGAGGGTTACGCTCTGCATGGGCCACGGCAGGCGGAATCAGTTCGGACAGATAACCTACAACAACAGCGATAGCGATCAGATCGACCTTAACTGGCTCGGCTGCTTCCAGCACCGCAACATATTCAGCGTGCTATTCAATCTGATCGTACTGCTGCTCCCGATGGCCTCGAGGACGAGGTTCGGAGGCTATACCTTTATCGGACAGCGTTCTCTCGTCAGGAGTGCGAACCAGTTCCTCATGGTTAGGAACGTCAAGAATAAGGCTGTCAGTTCCACCATGAAGAAGCCCAACTCCGTCAGCGACATAAGCTCGACTGAGCTGGACGACAAGCTCTTTATCAGGGACGGCGAATCCTACGTGAAGTTCTGGATCGAGGATTGATCCTTACAAGATTAAAACTATTTACGGAGGTTGACATTATGGCTCAAAAACCCGAAAAACACGCGACCCGAGTTCCGACTGTTCTTATCGGCATTGGCGGTATCGGCGGGCAGATCGTTAGGCTTGTTGACAACGAGCTGAAGAACTACGACAAGCAGTTCGTTCGGATGCTCGTACTCGATACGAACACCAACGACCTCTCAAAACTTGATAAGACCAATATCCCCTACGTCCAGACCAGCGAGAACATGACGGTCAGCGACTACCTCAGGCGGAACAAGCGGTTTGAGGACTGGTTCCCCTATAACCCCCTGCTGAACGGCAAGAACCTTATCGAAGGCGCCGGGCAGGTACGCTCCGTCTCCCGTCTCGGCGCTCTCGCAAGCGAAGCCGCCGGAAGATTCGAGAAGATCAAAAACGCCATCACCGAGGTAAGTCGTAACGTCGGAAGCACCATACATAAGACCGTCCGCGTTATGATCGTCGGCTCGGTATGCGGCGGCACGGGTTCGGGCATGGGTATCCAGCTTCCCTTTCTTGTCCGCGACATGATAGACGAGATATCGAATATGCCCAACGCGATCATACGCGGACTCTTCATCATGCCGGATATCGTCGAGGAGGTTCAGGATACCGATCAGAAGCGCAGATCGGTTTATGTCAACGGTTTCGCTTTCCTGCGTGAACTGAACGCGTTCAACAAGGCTCAGACCTTCCAGCGCGGGACCGAGAGGCTCAGGATAGAGCACTACCGCCGCGCGGATACGGATCCGAGCAAGGATCACACTGTTATGAGCCGTCCCGCTCCATACGACTTCCTATTTCTCATCGAGAAGAGCAATGTTCACGGTCAGAACATAGGCAATTTCGACGCCTATATCAGCAAAGCCGCGCAGATAGTCGTCATGCAGCTGTTCGCTTCGGACATGACCGCAAGCTTGCACTCGTCCGAGGATAATCTGATCATTTCGGCTGTGGAGAAGAACGGAATGAACCGTTATTGCGGAGCCGGCGTATCCAAAGCCGTATACCCCGAGGAGGAGAACATCCGATACTGCACGCTCAGGTTCACCGAGTCCATACTGAAGGGTCACTGGCTTAAGATAGACCGCATGGTGGATCTGAATATGGCCCAGCATAAGCGCCTTATGGCCACCAACCCCTCTCTCATGCCCAAGGATCCCCACGTGGAGTATATGACCGTGTTCGACACTCTCACTGACCCAACCAAGAGCGAGGTCACGGCGGAGATGGGACAGCTCAAGCGTGAGATAGTCTCTGAAGCGGTCATTGTCGACAGCAGGGGCGTTGAGCACTCCGAAACGCTCAACAGAGCGGTTAATCTCTTCACATCGATAGAAGGCTTCACCGAAGATCTGTTTGAGTCTCCCGACCTTCAGGATGAAGCGAACAAATGCAAGATGTCGACGAAGAGGCTTAAATCAGACAATGCCGTCACTTACGCTACGGAGCAACTGCAGACTCTCCGCAGGTATGAGAAAATGGCGAAGGAGAGAGTCGGCATGGTTGCCGCCGGAGCCGTCGACAGCATTATGGGAGCCGACAGGGTCGTCGCGGACACCTATATGGACTCCGTACAGTATCCGTACAACATCTGCGCCGCGATAAGGGACAAACACCCGATCGTCGCGCGCTATATGCTCTATTATGTAAGGAAGATGCTCTCTGAAAGGCTCGCCTCCTTCGAAACCGAGATCGGCGACCTCAAGGATCAGGAGACCATCTTCACCAAGGATTATTACAGGGAAAAGAGCAAAAACGGCGAAAAGGATACGGTTCATGAGGATCCTCCCACCGCTTTGTCTATGACCAGTCCCGGCTGGCTCAGCGGTATTGGTGTAAACTCCGCCGCCTACAACAGGCTTGTACGCACCATCGTCAAGGACTCCAACGCCTTCGTTCAGCTTGTCAACGAGCTCAACGAGCTTCTCCTCAAGACGGAGATATACAACACCGTTATTAAGCGCGTCGACATACTCATCGGCATTTATGAGGACTTCTTCCACGACCTTGAGAAGATACTGCTTTACAGGAGGAAGGAAAGAGAGATCCTCGAGGAGGAACAGCCCAGGATACAGTTCTCCGACGTGTACGTCTGCAGCGGCACCGTATGCAAGAAGTGGATGTACGATAAGTTTGAAAGCAGTATAACCGGCTTCGATTCCACACTTCCCGACTCCGTAAAGCAGACCTTCTTCGATACCGTGTTCGGGGAGTATGAGAACAAGCACAAGGAGATAGTGGACAAGACGTCCTTCACAAGGAAGCCTCTGTCTACAGAACAGCTGTTTGAGTCCGCGATCATCAAGCCTCTTACCGATAAGTTCATGGAGAAGGAGCTGCTTCACGTTCGCATGGATATCATCTCGGCAATCAAGCTTGAGTACTCCATCCACTCTCAGCAGGACTGCCTGACTGTCAATGGCTCCAAGGTCGACCCGAGCGCGTACGACTTCGAGCAGTACTTCGCCTCCGTTATGCGTCAGGTCAAGGAGCTTTCGACTCCGTATTTCTCCTACCACACCGTTTCGGAAAATGTGCACAAGCTCCTTACCCCTAATGCCGACGCAAGTGACATAGCCGACGACGAGGAAGACGAGGACACTGCGACCACTCTTCCCTCCGCAGGAAGGCTCCTGTGCTATTGGGGCGTTAATAACCGCATTGTGGCGCAGCACCAGCACAAAGAGGACAGCGATGTTATCGACCGCGATGCGCTCAACTCGATGTTCGGCATGAGGGACGGTGAAACCTACTACGTTGTAAACGACGACTCCTTCGACCCCGCTAAGCTTATCTGTTATTCCTCCATCTATGATTTCGTCATAGAGAACCTTGACAAGTATGCCAAGAAGTCGAAGGCGTACAAGGAATACAACAAGCGTATGCTCAGGGTTATCAAATCCGACTACAACGTCGGCGCGGGAAACACCGCGTATCTAGATACGGTCCACCCCCATCTTGACAGACGTTGGCATGCGCACGCATATCTGCCTCTTCTTATGATAGACGATGAGGTGGAGGAACAGAAGCGCATCGCAAGAGCTTTCCTTCTCGGAACCGCCTGCAGGAGGATGTGGTATATCGAGATCGACCGTGAGATGTGCTGGGCGTTCAGAAAGAAGGATCAGAGGCTTCCCAACAGGATGATACTGGAGGAGAAGCCCGTGACCAGACCTTCCTTCTATCAGCTCTTCCTCGCGGTCGACGAGAATACCGTCGTTGTAAACGATATCCATAATCAGGCGAAGCATGACGTCACCGACGCGTATAACAAGATCCGTGTCGGAGGAATAACGACAGCCGATCTTCTAAAACAGCCAATCGTCGAGGGCTTCATCGGTGACAGTTATACCGCAGCCGATATTAAGGATCTATGTAAGGTGTACTATGGTATCTACAACGACACCAAGAAGCCCGTCAATATTCTCGAGGTCATCTATTCGGTTTATACCGACAGCTACGACCTGAAGCTTGTCTCCACGCTCGTCGATAATTTGAGCGGTTATCTCAACGAGTACTGCCTCAAAATGACCAACGAACAGCCCGGCGCTGCGGCAGAGCTGTTCGATGCCGCAGCCAAAGCTATCGGCGCAAACTTTGTATCCTTCCCGGATGCTTCCATAGAGTTCAAGATGCTCATAGAGGCATATCTGTAACCCTCAACTCGCTGCTTACCCTGCTCCATAAGCCGGAGCGGGGTAAGAAAGGAATTATACCATGAAACTGTTTCTTGTAGATATAATGGGCTGCCTTGAGCTGCCGCACCATGAGACGTTCTTCTTTAAGGACGTCAGGGAAGGGCACATTGCGCTGTTTAAGCGTTCGCTGACTTCGCTTGACGAGCTTTCTTTGGTGCGCGACTGGCTCACGGAGGAGGTAAACCGCAATCCTTTCAGTATTGACAACGGGGTAGTTGTGTTCTTTATCCCCAGAGATCTGACCGGACGACGCATTCCCATGGACTACGAGATTTATGTCAAGCTTTGCGTCAATGAGCTCGTTTCCCGGCATCTGGATAAACGGTTCAGGTTTGTATGCTTTTTTCTTGATAAAGCCGACCGCAACGCCAGGGATGATTCGGAGTACAGACGCATAAGGGAAGTATGTGAGACCTTCTCATCCAACAACCCCGAGCTGCGGAATGTATTCCTTCCGGCCTCATTCGTCCCGAAGGAGGCCGATGCTGCGGAAACCGAAGCGCTTATCTGCACGCTTGGCGACGCCACCGCGAAGCAGTTTTATCTGCGCGTTCTTGACAGCGTAAGAAAAGCCGATCCTATTGAAGGGGTTCTTACTCATGAAGACTGGTACAGGACCAGATTCCTCGGACAATGCAGTGAGACCGTTTCTGATATTTCGGATTTCCACGTTTCATACTTCTCCGGCGACGTATCGAGGAAAACCGAACTGCTTCTCAAAACCGTGGAGTACGTCTGCTCATTCGTGCAAGAGTACAATCCGGAACAGGATTTTGCTCTCCAGTTCAAGGATTTTCTTACTGACAAGAATTTTTCTGAGTTTGATCCCGATATGGATATGATCAAGCTTCGCATAGCGGTATTAAAACGCAGACTGGAGGAATGGACTTCCCCTGAGGCGGCGGAAGTTGAAAAGGCAGATCCTCTTGTATTTGAAAACGAGGAGCATTATAAAGAGTTTGAAAGAGAGATCGAAAATGTATCCGCGGATGAACTGAACCGGCTGATGCGGCAGGCTATGAAAAGGTGCTCCCTTAGGGAAATGTGCGGGCATGAGTTCACTTCAAGCACCATGGACTCCCTTCAGAAGCTTCTTGCGAACGCGGATAAGCGTCTAAAAGCGTTCTGCGGCGACAGAGTCCGTGATTTTTCAATCTTTTTCCGCCAGCATGACTCCGCCGTCATAAACAGGGAGAATGACGAGTTGTTGACTGATAACGAAAGAGAGGCAGAGTTTGAGCTGGCAAAGCTGATGAATCAGTATTCAGCAAACGAGCTTCCCGGCTATTCCGAGGAGCTTAAGATCCAGCAGGAGTTGGATCTTATCGGAAAGAAGATATACAAGATAGGAGCTTGTCTTGAAAGGATGAAGCTTCTTCCTTTCCTGCTCACCATTCTGTTTGCTCTTACGTCAGTCGGTCTGTACTATTACGGTGTCCAAAACAGTGTGTTTGACAGGGAGAATACACTGTATGTGTTTATTCTGTACCTTGCCGTAATTGCCATACCGTTCGCTTTGGTCTATTTCAGCGTAAAGGCTTATTACAAGAAAAAGGTTCGGAAACTGTTTAAAAAGTGCATGGAGCTTGTCAGGGATTATCTGAAAAGCTTTGCCGGCAAGGCTGAGGAGTTCGAAAAGAACATCAATTCCGCCATGAACTATTACTGCATCACGGAACAAAATAACAGAGCCTCGCAGCGCAGAAGGAATGATCGCGAGTATGAGGAGAGGATACTCTGGCACAGACGTAAAATTGCCGAGACTCTTGAAAACCTGCAGTACTTTGACGGCTTTATCGCAGGAGTCGTGCCGAAGGAAGAGACTGCTAGCCCAAAGCTCGACCCGTTCGAGGACGACGCGATGCACAGCGAGTTTTACCAAATGCGGATATTCTGACAGAACCCGGATTATGACTGAGAAAAGGAGCTATAGTTTATGTATTTGGCGATTTCCGGAGCTCTTCTATTAATAATACTACTCGTCGCGCTGCTTGCCAGAAGGTTTAAGCTGCCTTTCGCCCATAGGATAATACATGTCCGCTCTGTACTGGCGGCCATTGCCTTGGGCGTTGCGGCAGTGTTTCTGTTCAGCAGAATACTCAGCCTTCTGAATCTTGTTTTCTCAATCGGTTTTATTCGGCAGTTCCTGTACAGCATTATGCCCGGCGCAAACGTATCAAGCGGGTTGCTCTGGATGATCACTCTTGTATTGAACCTTCTGCTCGCTTCGGCTTATTGTCTCGGCATGTTCCTGATCTGCAAGCTGTGGCTCAAGCCCGTGTCTAAAAAGCCGTATCTTTCAACAAAGAACCCCATAACCAAGGTCTTTAATTTCATCGGATCGCTGTTTTACAACTTAGACTCTGGAACCGCCGAGATCAAACCGATCGGCGCCGTCGTTGGTAATTGGATAAGACATATGCGCAACGTCTTCGCCGCGATGTTGATCGTCGAGTCGCTTGCGATACCGGCATACATTCATTTTCAGCTCAGTTTTATAGATGAAGCTCTTTTCGCAAGCATCGTCAAAAGCCTGTATATGATACCTATGGTCTCATATTTCGTGCTCGACCAGATCGTGATAATGCTTCAGGCTGCGGCGGATAACGACGAGCTCTTACTCGAAACGGAGGAAAACGGCCTCACTCATTTCGGAGATCTGAGCAGACTTGCCGAACTCTACAGAAAGCTTTTCGAAGGAGATGCTCTTATTGACGATATAGTCAACAACAACATTCAGGAACAGGAGTTGTTCTCCGGAGTATCCTCCGAACAGCTTGATCGTGTGGATAATCCCGAGCTGTTGTCGTCGATCTGCCGTAATATCAACAATCTGGTTCAGCCCATGGCTTCAAATTATATCGACGCTGTCGTCGATCTGATAAACGGTGACAGCGTTGCGGTGTTCGATTCTCTTTCAAGCGAGTTCCTGTTCTACTATCTCGCGTTTTTGCAGAAGGAGCTTTTCCTTCGCAGAAAGGCTATGGTCGTGTGTGAGAACGAGGAACAGGTTGCAGGCCTCAAGGAACAATTCGAGGATATCTTCCTCAGAATGAATAAGGTTCACAGCATCTGGACGATCAACGATATTTCGGGCGTCGGAACGGACGACTCCAACACCGATATTCTGATCCTCACCGACAGACAACTGCTTGACGCGCCGATCAAGGATAAGTATCCCGATTTCTATGCGGGGCTCTACAACATCCTTGTGTTCGATCCTTACGAGAAGCTGTGCCGCTCGACTTCCTTTGTCTTCAGGTTCTTCAATACTCTGAAAAAAGAAAACGACGGAGTCAGATATGCGTTTATTCTTCCTCAGAATAATCGTGATATAGGTGTTGCTCTGAAGAACCATCTTGACGGTATTGAGATAAAACACTATAACAGCATCAGGGAAAGAACAGGCGTGATAATAATGAGTTGGCGCGGAGAGTCCTATTACAAGACCCAGCACGCGATCGCTCTCGATCTTTACCACGATTTCGGACTGGGCTATACTCTGTCGCTTATCGCCTTGAACAGCGGCGTCCCGCGGATCTCTATTCAGGCTCCCGACAGCATACCACTTAAGTCCTATGCCGCGACCGTTAAGAATTACTCCGCGTCAATAGTGAAACACTATCTGCTCAAGGATTCTCTTAACGTTGATTCGACCATCACCCATAACCCGCTCGCTGTGTTCGACGGCGCCGGGCTGATGTTTGACATTATTTATGACGAGTACAACAATATCCCCGACATTGAAAATCGCGCGCTCTTCGGGGATATAAAGCTCAGCTCAATGGTTCACATCATTTCAAGACCATATATGCTGCGAGATTACTTCGCGCACAACATGAATGCCCTTGCCTCGAACAGAAGAGGCATTCAGATGCTCGTGCCTACTTTCTTTACCGATCTTCGCGCCCCGTCCGTTGCGCTGCTGGTACGCCTGAGAGAGCGCGGGATGACCGGAGAGGAAATAGTTCAATGGATGAGCAGATTCGGCTGCGATGAGAAGAACGTTGAAAACTGTCTTTCGATTGCCGTTAGTGAAGTTCTTGGTGACAACCATCCATTCACGGTCTACAACTGCTTCTCGTTCGGTGAGAAGGAAACTTCCTCCTTCATCGGCTCGGATTATCAGTATTCTCGTTCCATCCGGCTGACAAACAAAGCGCTTTATAACAGTGTCATAAAGTCGACCGAAGACAACGTTCGCGTGACGGGAACGTATGAAGGCCTGCTTCCGATACCCCGCGTTTCAGTGTATAACCGTTATCTGCGTGGACAGAAGATCTCGATAGACGGCACAAGATATGAGATCGACATGGTTGGCGACGGAGTTATACGTGTAAAGAACGAGGAAACCGTAGAGAGAGAAAAAGAGTACACCGCTTTCTTCGATCTTCCCAAAGCCATCCTGCATGATGACGTCAGCAAATCCTATGGTAAAAGCGAGGATTTCTCGCGAGACATAGTCAAAATCGATGTAACCCGCAGCATAAATGGGTATTTCTCTCATATCAACGGGCTTGATTTCTGCGGCGACAGCACGCTGTGCTATAGAATGGATCAGCCTATTATTGAGAGCAGGAGCACTGAGTGTCTGTGGCTCCGTCTGACCTTCCCGTTTGGGGACGACTACAATACGTCCGCCGCGCTGTTCGTGATGCTCTTCCGGGGAATACTTGAGACTGTTATCCCTAAGAACTATCAGGATATTGCGGTGGTCTCCCACATTGATAAAGACTCATTCAGGGAAGAGTGGTTCGACAACTCACCCCAGGACGCTATGAGAAAGGATCCTCTGCCTTCGGACTGGCTCGAGACCGATTACTACGATCTGCCTATCAGCCAGTGGTTTAAGAAGCTTTTCCCTGTATTCGACGAAACTAATTTCGAGAGGAATGGGACAGACCGCATCAATATCTATTTCATTGACTTCGGCGATAACGGCAGCCATCTGCTGTATATCCTTGCTGAAGAGATGACGCGCATGTTCAACATTCTGTACGGTTATCTTGATTGGACGATAAAAAATACGGAATATGGGCACGAGTATCTTAAATTCGGATATAATCAGATTCCGGCGATATTCAATCTTCCCACTGTATACGACTGTCTCAAACGGATAGCGGATCATTCGCCCGATAAGGCCGGTATGCTTCATGAACGTCTGGTGGGGTTCGATGCTTCGGGAAGTGTGCGTTGCAGCTTCTGCGGGCGTCCTGTTGCCGTTTCCTACTCTAAATTTGACGATGACAGGATAATCTGCTCTGACTGTGAAAAGCATCGCACTACAGAGCGTAAGGAGATAAACGAGCTGCTCGCAAAGGCGTATGACACTCTGGAGAGCAAATACAAGATAGCTTTGCCAAAGGGTATTAAGATACGCTTTAAGACTGCCAATTCTATCAGAAAAGCAGGCGGCGTGACTCCGGGAAGCCGCGTAGTGGGCTTCTATGATCTGAAGCACAGAGTGGTATGGGTCGAACGCGGAGGACCTGCTCCTTGTGTGCTTGCCACTCTCATGCATGAGCTGACCCATGCATGGCAGCATGAAAACATCGACATGACCAAATTGGACAAGAAATTCATCGAGGGTCACTGCGTCTATGTCGAGCTTGAGTGCTCCAGACTGCTGGGTCAGAGAGTATACGCGGATTTCTGGGAGAGGATGATCGAATCCGGAAAAGATGAATACTCCGAAGGTCTTCGCTACTGGAATGAGCGTATGAAGCATGAGTCCGTCAAGAATATCTTTCAGCATATCGCAAAAATGTGAGGAGTGTGAAACGTGAAGCGTATTCTCGGCTTACTAATCGTTATACTAATATCTTTCTCTGCCTTCATCGGATGCAGCAATTTTGCGGATGACATTGACGACGCCATATCCTCGATGGAGCAGGGCTACGATAACTATATAGACCAGAATGGGACGCAGCCTCCGGTCAACAGCGTTTCAGACACATTGGACAAGATGCTTGCTGACTATGTAAGCGGCCTATCCTATCCATCTCCGTCTTCCATAGTCAGCACAACTGTCGATCCTGCCGAATCGCAGGAGTTCATAGACAGCGCGAATACGACCGTCTATAACGAGACAGAGCTTGAAAAGCTGATATTCGATGTTGTCCGCGCTGCGGATAAGGAAGTCAGATTTAAAACCATTGGCGGATGGCTTACCGACGATCTGCTCTATGATATTGTTTTCTATCGGATCCATGACGTCCATATGGTAGACGCTTTCGGGCTGTACTCTTACTGTGTAACTGTTACTACGAGCGGCTCGACAGGAACCTTTCTCATTGAGTTCAACTATATTGACAACTGTTCTCAAGAGGAGGTTCTTGAGCTTCGCTCCATGATAGATACCCGCTCAAAGGAGATCGTGCGCGATCTGAAGCTGGGCGGAATGAGCGATTATGAAAAGGTAAAAGAGATCAACAAGTATCTGTGCGATAACGTCTACTATCCGAAAAAGCCATATATCTCGCATGATTTCACCCCGTACGGCGCTCTGTTCTCCGGACGAGCCGTGTGCGAGGGATATGCGAGAGCGACTAAAATACTGTGCGAGCTTGCAGGTCTCGAATGTTATTACGTTGTGGGCTACTGTGACAACGACCCTGTAGACGGAGGTCATGCTTGGAATCTTGTTAAGGTAGGCGGCGACTGGTATCAGCTGGACGTTACATGGAACGACGGAAGCGGTACCGACGATTATTTCCTTGTTACGGATGACGTTATGGCTTTGTCCAGAGATTGGGAGTGCGCGGATTATCCCGCTTCTGCGACGACTCCCTACGCGGCAAACTGAGAGGTAAGAATATGAGTGATGAAACTGCAAAAAACACAGAAGGAACCAACCACGGTGCAGAGCCTGATTACAGTGAGCATTTCGCGCTCACGGCAAAGGGCAAGGGCTGTTCAGGAAAGCTTTACGGCAATGTCACGCTCGTTGCTTTCCTTGTGCATGACCGGAGCAGCGCATGGAAAGACGGCGACATCGACAAGATAAAGTCCGTTCTTGAAAAAGCCGCTAAGCTCATCAAGGAAAAAAGCGGGCTAACAGACAACAGGCTGAAAGTATCCTACGCCTTTGACGACGTACCTATCCAGTTCAGATACGACGGGGAGAACTATAAGCACATCGTCCACGAGGTACTAAAGCAGTACGGTTTCGACAACGCCGCCGACTATCAGGCGCATTATGAGAAGAAGTTCAAAAAGGACGAAGCTCCTCTGATTTTCATTATAAATCGCAACTTCCGTTCTTTCGCAAGGAACGTTGAGTCCGGCGCCTCCGGAAGCGAGTACTCCTTCGTTTCATTCAATGACGATACGGATTCCTGTGTCAGAACGATGATACATGAGGTTCTGCACCAGTTCGGAGCTATTGACTATTACCTTCCCGAGACCGTAAAAAAAGCAGCCGAAAAGATTTTCCCCGACAGCATTATGCTCCATGGCTTGGAGATCGACGATCTGACGCGGTACATCATAGGATGGGACAAGAAGCTCTCGGACAAAGCGAAGCAGTTTCTGAACGAGACCTCCGGCGTTACTGAGAAGGAGATTGCCGAAGCAAGAGAGAAGGATAGGGATAACGATTGGTGATCGTTTTCAATCGGAATTTATTATCAACACTCCAATTGCTACAGGGGGGCGTAGAATGAAAAGAATATTGACCTATCTATACAGCGGCTTATCATTGTTCGTAGGTATCTGGGGTATTGTTAGCGGCCTTGTTAGTTTAAACGGGCAACAAACCGCAAACAATTACTTTGTATACATTTCTCTCGTTGTTTTAACGATTTTCGCACCTGTAGCAGTGTACGCAATTTCCAAAAGAAACAGGAAAGATACGCTTAGGTCTATTAAGGAACGTTTTATTGAAGACGAAGAAATGCTGCCAAGCACGCTCTCATATCTAATTGATACAATCGTTTTCCCCAGGATTACCAATAAAGGCGTTAGCGTTGAAAAGATTGAGTTAGATATCACGATAGACAAATCAAACGATGGACACATTGCTAACTCCACAATTATCCGAACTTTTAGCGGAATAAAAGCAAAACATAAGATAAGTGAGCTTGATCTGCTTATTAATCATCATATATTTGCCGATTTCAATGATTATCTGGTCACCGCAAGTTATGGCCTCAAGAACGATGATGGCGAATACACCTATATGCAAGAATTCTCTCCCCGGGTTTTTGAGAGGAGCAAATCAACTATGCTTATTCAGATTCCTTTTAGGTACAGAATAGAACGAAAGCAGGACTTTTCTGTTAGGCTAAAAGTAATCTGCAAAAAGAGCGATATCAATTTAGAAGACAGTGTCGAAACATTCCCTATCGATCCAAGCACAATGTTTTCGAAGTGGAATTGTGTTCTTTACCGTTTTCATATTCAAGATCATGATCTTATTAGTACCCGCACATTGCAAATGGTTGCATACAGCAGACCTAAACTAACGAAGGTGTTATCAAAACCTGTTTTATATGTGGACAAGATACCGGAGAACGAGAGTGTTGAAATACAAGTAGATAGGGCACGTTTTTTCCCAAAAAGGAAATACGGGTTCCCTGAAAAAAGTCTAATAATAGCAGTTTTGCAGAAGAGAAAGTAACAGAAACAAACGCCGGATGAGATCGATTCTGTCATTGGGCAGCGTTTTTTGAACCGATGCCGGATTATTAACCCTTACTCTTGGAGATCCGAAATATGACTCTCATAGAATTCTTTGAAAAAAGTGTAGTTGAAGACATATTCACAAGCATCGCTCATGCTCCAGACAGGGTTATCCCGATTGGGCATCAGAAAAACCTGATTCAAAAACACGCGATTAGGTATCGAAGCTTTTTCGAAAACATGGTTTCGAAATCGATTTTTAATGCAAAACAGTTGACAAGAACAACGTTGCAGCTATTGTCTGCGTTCTCGAAGAGATCATAGAACAGTATTCTGACTGCATCATAGATGTAACCGGAGGCGAAGACCTGTATATCTTCGCTGCGGGCATAGTATGCGAACGACACAGGGATAAAAAAGTTCAGGTACACTATATCAATATTCGCAGCGACGTCGCTTATGATTGTGATACCGAGGAATTAGAGGAGCTGAAATCCGAGAAAGATATGCTGCTGCACTCGCTGGAATGTAGCGACGATGCCGGTATTGCCACTGTAAAAAAGGATATTTCCACGTTGGAAGCCGCACTCAAAAAGCTGGCCCAGCAGGAAGAAAAGTACACGGATGAGCTGAACGACGCCTTGCGGCAATATGCTGATTTGAAGGAGCAGGCAGCAGAATTTGACCCAGAAGAATTGCAGGACGCAAGGTGTGCCCTGCGTCCTGCAATGGAGCGTTCTGCGGTTGACTGTGTGCAGTCTGCTTATGGGAATAAGTACGATCCCCTGATGATGTACAACAGCAAACGGGATGTGGCAAACCTGCTCCATGAGGAAGCTGAAGAACGCTCCATCCGTGAACGTCTGCGTCAGAAACAGCAACAGAAGACAAAGCAGAAGCAGGACAAGAAGAAAAGTCGAGACAGTTGGGGGCGATAGTATTTCAGTGGGGGTGCATTTTGAACGATGCACTCCCACTTTTTCTTTGATAATTAGCGAAAAGTGTAGAATCCAATCGTTTTTTGTGGTATAATTATTGTGAATGTTGTGTACTTATACGAGGCAGTGTTTTGTACAGAACGATTAGTGGTAAATAAGCTAATGATAAATTTATGGAAAAGCCGAACCATTTCAGCGTGAACTATGTTCATGTAAATGAATTACACATGGACAGCGCGTTGAATCAAGGCAAGAGGAAAAACTTTCTATATAATTTCTCATCGAAGCGAATGTGAGGGGTTTGAGAGAGATCCTCTTATGATATTTTTCTTATTTCTCAAAAGGGCTTTTGGGGGGTATAAGATGAAAGAAACGCCTATTACGATTTATATCCACGACTTGGAGATTTCGGACAAGAGCAAAAGTTTCTTGGGCCATGTAGGCTTGATGAGGCTGAACGATTTGCTGAACTGCGATATGATGGAATTATCTGCAACACGCAATATCAGTGAAGATGTTCTCCAAGAATTGAATGGAGTAATAGCCCATGCAGACGATATCATCTGTTTCTTTGAGGAACGAGCGAAACGAATCAAAGAGATTCTTCCGGATGTTCAAGATACGCCAATTGAAAGCCTTAGACTTGGAACTCGTGCAACAAACGCATTGAGGCGTGGTGGCATCCACACGGTCGGAGCGTTGATTCAAATGTCTCAGAAAGATATTTTTGAGCTGCGTAACGTTGGCGTGTTGAGCAGAGAAGAAATCACGAAAGCCATTGAAAGCATCGTACAGAGTGGTAAGATCGTATATCACGAGCGCGAAGAGGAATCAAAGACAATTATCGAAACTGCACCGGAAAGCAGCAGACTATCTGAACCCCTTCCGGAAATCGAATCTATTAGTCTTGATGATGTTCCTTTTAGCGTTAGAGCCAGAAATGCATTAAAGCGGGCAAATGTTCAGACTGCGGGCGAACTGGTTCAAATGTCTGAAAAGGATATTATGAGCCTCCAAAATGTTGGCGCTCAAACAAGAGACGAAATACTTGCGGTCATCAACGCAATAATTAGAGAAGGTAGAACTTATTTTGATAATCTCACATCTCAATACGATCAAAAGCATGGAGATGAACCTATCGTAGAATCTGCCGGTAAAGGTTTTGATTTTGCGGTCATTGACATTTTAACAGAAAGATTTGGATTCAAGCCAGCTAAGATGACGGAATGGTTTGGGCTGTCAAGGCAAAGCGTGTATAACGCCTTGGAGAAACGATTGCCGCAGCGCAGATCTACATGGACAGGAAAGACAATTTCTGAAAGTGAACTGTCAATTCTTGCAAAACTGATCGAAAACAAAAGTTTTGACTATACTGACGACGAAGTAACCTGCTGTTGTATGAACAACAGACAGGACGATTTCGTCTGCCTTTTTATATACGAGAACGAGATCAAATGCCTCTTCCTAAAAGACTTGCCGGATGAGATTCGGGAACAAGTTGTCAGCAAAAAAATGCACATGTATACGGAGCGGGAGTTGGCCGGTGAATCTGACGGAAGAGTTATAAATGTCCTTACGAAGCCTTTCTATCGCCCGGATAATCCAGAGAGATTCAGAGCAAATGCACAGTTTCGAGGAATGACGTCGGATGAATACGCTGTTTTCATTTCCGGATATCCATACCTCGATCAGCGCAGCGTTACAGATGAGCAGATTGTTGCCTTCATGAAGGAAAACATGGTTGACGGGAAGGTGTACATCTCTTCTGATCCGAAAAACCAGTGGATTAGATCAATAGCCTCTCGGAATGGCTATACAATCAAGAGCTTTATTGAGCTTTATGGATTTGAATCACGGCTCGATGGTTCAGAGCTTACGTCTGATGCGGCGAAAGAACGTCATCGTGAAGAGCTGAGGCAATATGTTGTTCATGATAATGTTGTTTATTTCCCTACAGACTCACATATCTACAAGGTGCTTCAAACATATACCTATAAGAGTGGGACGGACCTTAACAGCTATATTCGTTCATTAGGGTTTGAAAGAACTACTGAGCGTCCCGATGTTGCTGTTGATGTACTTGAAAAGGATATGGAGGTCAGGCAAAGCGACGGTACTTTTGAAGATAAAGTTTTTGCCATGTATCCCCTCATTGGAAGCCGTATTCTGAAACCAGAAACGGTGGACAAGCTAAATGAAAATGCGAGAAAATACATTGACCTAGTACTTAGAGAACCATGGACAAAGCTCTCATTGCGCGCAGAAATGCAAATTACCCTTGCGCTGATTAACAACGCAAAGAATTGGAAGAATGAGGAAAACAATAATTTCTGGAACTATATTACTCTCCAGTTCGGGTATCGTGACGCAAGTGGATCGGTAGTAAGACTTCTTCAGTCGTCCCTTGAGAATGCAATGAAGCGCAACCAGCGTCTTTTCTTGGAGGATGCAAATGGACGTGCTTTCAAATCAACGGTTGTGATCCATGCGCTAAGTACGAAAAAGTCGTGGATGGCTCTGTTTGATTTCCTGTTCGACTTCTACAAAAGCAACCTTAACTGGCGCGTGATTCCAAACGACCCTTTGATTTCAGTTATGGTCCACGCGCTCCAGCAAAAATTATCAGGCGGCAATGAGGAAGATGTCGAACTGACAATCAGCTCTAAGGCGTATTCATTCCAGGAAGGAATACGGAAACTGATCCTTTACCGGCCTGTCTATACGCGGAACCTGTTTGAAAGGTTAATCGGAAAAATTGATTCGCTTGTCAACTCTGAGACCAAGAAAGTCAATACATACGAAGGATTGCTCTGTGAAGAGTGGTTCAAAGAGAAGATCATTGCGATTGCAAATACAAAAAAATCAGAGAGACAGACGCAAGTCACTCAGCGAGATATCGCAATAGACTATTCCCGCATCCGTGCGAAGTTCATCCTGAAAAATGAAACGGACGTACAGCTCATACTCCCGGATATTCGCTTGAAGAACGAGGAGATCAAAAAGGCAACGCTTTACGTAAGCTGCAATGGCAGAGAAGTAATGCAGCAGAACCTTAGTTGGTACGGGAACGAGCTCGGAAAGACGCTAAACGGTGTCGCCGTTTCTGTTTCGGTGGGTTCTCAAGAGGATAGTTTGCTGAACATTTGTGTTCGGATTAAATGTGATGACGAGCTGATCTACGACTCGGAAGAAAGCCTGCATCGTAACGTGTTGCTGTTCTACGGCGGTGCTGAGATCTCGGCAAATCAAGTCAAACGAGACCACTATACGCTCGTAGTGCCTAAAATGTCTGAGGTAAAGACAGAGAACACGGATATCGTCGAGATTGACTCGATGAAAAATGCTGGGCTGAAAGCGTTCTTCTTGGAGCTGAAGGACGGATATGTGCTTTCGGTGGATGGCCGTTTGATTGCCTTCGACAGTGAGAATGGGACAGACCTCAAGGTTATCACTCCAAGCGAATCTACATCCCTGCCAACGGTCACCATTCAGGACACAGAAGCTTTCCTCGCCTTTCGGAAGAGTACTTGTAGCATCATTCTTGGAAATCGCGATTACACACAGCAGTTTGTCCTCTTAAAAGACGGCGAGAGAATTGAGTTTGACTCATTGGAACAGTCCGACAATGGACTCGCGTTCACCATGCCGTTTGATGGCGAACATGACACGGTACGTATTCAAGTAATCAATCTGGCAAACGAACGATTGATGTTTGACCGGACGTTTGTTCTGATTTCCGAAGCAGATTGCTGCTTTAATCGTGAATTCTATTATAATGCAAGCGATTATGACGGTGCAGAATTTTATGCGGACATAGATGATTTCCATGAAGTAGTTTCTTTTGGGGAAGACGAAACCGAAGTCCGTATACCTTTCCGTGATGGAGAACTTCATGTGGATATTCCGAAGATCACCGTGTCTGAAACCTCCGGTGCATGGATGCAGGAGCCTCAACGGGCATGGTATATCGGGCATATTCCGCAGAATAGTTTTCTCAAAGTAACCACTCCGGCGAGGGTCAATGTTCAGTTTCTCGTTGGTGGCAAAGACATCCTCTATGATGGTCAGGGCTTGGTGACGATTGGAAATGTCCTACAGTCGTTCGGTGGTACAGACAGCTTCAATGACGCAGAAGTGGTGATGAGAGTTGCCGGTCAGACACAGAGTGCCTCTTATTCTCTGGCGAGAGTTTTCTTCAAGGAGCGTTTTCTGGAACATCCTTCCCTCTGGACAGAAGAACAAAAGCTGTTATGGGATCAAGGTAGAGCATTTATTGGTACTTCGGGCAGAGAATTCACTCTCTTGCTATCAAGTGCCGATGATAAGCGGTTTGAATTCAAGCTTAGCGAAGATACGGAGTATATCATCTTACCGAAAGATATGCCCATCGGGAACTATCGGTTTGAAATCAGTATCCAAACCGGAGGATTATTCAAAAGGGCAAAAGAAGTTGTGGCAGACGGCGATTGTATCATCGGTGATAAAAACCTTCTGCGTTTTATGAACCGCCGGATTGTTGTCGAATCTATAACAGATGAGTTCAAGGAAGAGGCCGGTCATATCCCGATACGCCCCTGCTATATTGACCAAATACAGTATTGTGGGGTGGAGGATACCTCCGAAGGATACTGCCCGGTGTATAGCGGAATTCTCTACACGACTGGTTATCATGGGGAAAGGTATGAGTTCTCGTATGACGTTCACACGAACAAAAAGGGCATTACAAAAATGTTGGTGAATCCGGTTCGAATTGTGTATATCAGCGACACTGCACTGTGCATTACTGATCCAGATGGAGATGGTTTGTACTACTATAACTACTATGATCGCAGCCTGGAATCCGTAGTCTTTGCACTTACGGATCACGAATACACGAAGGCCAACAAACAAAAGTATTCCAATGCCGATCTATACTCGTATCGGACGGAAAGGGTGTAAGTATGTTTAGTCCAATAATTGCAGCAGACAACATTAAGGATGAGTTTATAGGGTACATATCGACGTTGTTCCATATTTCCGATAAGGATTACGCTGCGCAGTTTGCCGCTGCCTTGCGAGAGAAAGGTGCTGTTGCAAAAGGCCCCTATCTTGACGTCAGCGACTCATATAAAACCGGAAAAAGCCTTGCTCAGATGATTGAGGAGGGCGAGGCGTCTTCACTCTTCCACAGTTTGGAGGGAGATATTCCCGATGGTGAAAAAGAGATCCAGATCAACCGTGGGCTGTATCTCCACCAGGAAAGAGCCCTTAGAAAGACAAACAAAGGTAAGAACCTGATCGTTACCACGGGAACCGGCTCCGGTAAAACGGAGTGCTTCATCATTCCGATAATCAATCACTTGCTTCGGGAGGCCGAAGAAGGTACCCTTTCATCCGGCGTGAGAGCGATTCTGATTTATCCGATGAATGCTCTTGCCAACGACCAGATGAAAAGACTGCGCAATCTGCTGAAGAGCTATCCTGAGATTACTTTCGGCGTATACAACAGCAGTACGAAGCAAAATGAACAGGACGGAATCGCTGAGTATGGCAAGGTGTACAAGGATGCAAATGGACATCCCCTGAAGCCGCTGAAAAATGAGATTGTTTCTCGCGATCAGATGCAAAAGACGCCTCCGCATATCCTCGTGACGAACTATGCCATGCTTGAGTATATGATGCTCAGGCCCAAGGATGACCTGGTCTTTTCCGGAGCAAAACTGCGTTTCCTTGTGCTTGATGAAGCACATATCTATCGGGGAGCGACGGGAATGGAAACGTCCCTGCTGCTGAAGCGGCTTAAAGCACGAATCAGCAACCCGGCAAATGTTCTCCATATTCTCACCAGCGCCACGCTAGGCGGAAAAGAAGCGGATGATGATATCGTCAAGTTTGCGGAAACGCTGTGCAACGCATCTTTTTATGCTGAGGATATTATCAGGTCTCAAAGTGTGGTTCCGTCTTATGATAGGGAACCTGTCGATGTCCCCCTGTCTATGTTTGCGGAGCTTATTGATCCTCAAAAGCCCCTGAATGTCATTGCTGATGATTATGGGCTTCCAATTCCGGATGGTATTCCCGACGCTGAGTATCTTTATGATCTGTGCGTTAGTGCCTCAGTTTATCGAGACCTCCGCAGAATAACAAGTCATCCTATGACGATTCCCGAGATAACGAGAGCACTCAGAGCAACCCACAATGTGACCCAGCAGGATGTTGTAAACATTATTGGAGTGGCTGCGCAAGCTTCCAAAAACAAGTCTGCCTTGATAAAAGCGCGTTACCACATGTTTGCAAAAGCGCTTGAGGGCGCATATGTTACGCTTGGTCAAAACAAAAAGTTGATGCTCAACCGAAACAGGAGCATTACGATAGGTGACGAAGATTGGAAAGTGTTCGAGTGCGCGATCTGCGATGATTGCGGAAGAGTAGCAGTAGCCGGAAAAGAAGTGGATGGAAAGCTTGAGTTTGCAAACAGTTTTTACGATCCTAACATCGAATACTATCTTCTTAGAGATAATCGAGATGTTGATTTGAACATTGATGAGGAAGATGAAGATGACACAGAGGAAATCGGAAAGAATGATTATCTCCTGTGCTCAAAATGCGGTGCCCTTATCCATGAAAGTTTGAAGGCAGACCCTCCCTGTACATGCGGGTTAAACCACTATGTAAAGCTTAGGAAAGCAAGAAAAAGCGGATCGCACGGAGATGGAAAATGCCCGAGTTGCAATTTTGGCACGTTCAAAACCTTCTACTTGGGATATGATGCGGCAACAGCAGTTCTTGGCACCTCGTTGTTTGAAGAATTACCGGAGAGCGAGAAGATCCTCAGAAGTAAGAAAAGTACACAGCCGGTAAAAAAGAGCTTGTTCGGTGCAGCGAAGCAAGGGCCTCAAATTGATATTGTCCGCCGAAAGAGACAGTTCCTGTCTTTTTCTGATAGCAGAGGAGAAGCGGCTTTCTTCGCGTCATATATGACAGCATCGTATAGTGAGTTCCTTCGCAGACGTGGCATCTGGCATGTTGTTGAGAAGAACAAAGAAAATATGGCAGCGCATCCTTGGGAAATCCAGCACTTTGTGGATGAACTCACATCCTATTTCGATTCATGTAGAACATTTGCTGAACCGGGAGACAAAGGCGTTGAGAATTTAACGGCGACGAGCCGAAAAAACGCATGGATCGCCGTCCTGAACGAGATGGTCAATGCACGCCGAAGCACCAGCTTGGCTTCTTTGGGCATCCTCAAGTTCAATTATAAAGGGAACGCCGAGGAAATTATGTCGGGTGTTGCCGAAGCTTATCAACAAAAAGTTGAAGATGTGAAGGCTCTCTTCGATTTGCTTGCCATGGAAATTGTTTACCATGGCGCATTGGAGGGAGACTGTGATTTGACCGATGATGAGCGGGAGTACATTTTCTATACTCCAAAGCCCAAACGAGTAAAGCGCTGTAAGGATGTGGACAAGGATAAGAAAAAGTCTTACCTTGCCGGTTGGTCTGCTGCCATTAGGAAAAACGGTAGTCTTCTGAAGAACGGACGTCTCAAGCGTGTCATGAATGTTTTGGAGTTGGATGAAGTTGGTGCAAATGAGTTGCTTCAGATGTATTGGGATGAGGTTCTCAGAGGAGAGGAATCTCTTTCTACCGCCGGAAACGATGAGTTCTATTTCAGCACGGAGCGCTTTACCGTTAGCTCTGGAACGGAAGATATTCCGATCTATGTGTGTGATGTCTGCGGGAAGACCACCACGATGAACTGTAAAGACATGTGTACCACGCTCAAATGCGGCGGCCATCTTCGTCGGATCACGCATGATAGTCTTTTAAAGGATAATCACTATGCAAAACTCTATCAATCTTCTCTCATGCAGCCGCTTCACATTAAAGAGCATACGGCACAGCTCGGACGCGAGGAACAACAAAAGTACCAGGAGATGTTCGTCAACAAAGAGATCAATGCTCTTAGCTGCTCAACGACCTTCGAGATGGGTGTTGACGTGGGTGATCTGGAGACTGTATACCTGCGGAATATGCCTCCTTCACCGGCAAACTATGTGCAAAGAGCAGGACGCGCAGGTCGCGGTAAAAATGCAGCGGCGTTCTCACTTACATATGCTAAGCTCAGTTCCCACGACTTTACCTATTTCAAGAATCCGGAGAACATGATTACCGGCAAAATCGGTGTGCCGTTGTTCACAGTTCGTAATGAGAAAATTATACTGCGGCATATCTTTGCCGTCGCGTTGAGCGACTTCTTTGCAAAACAGGTTGATGTATACAATTCAAACAACGCCGATGTACTGCTGAGCGGGGACGGTTGGGAACGTTTCTGCGCGTACTTGTCAAGTAAACCAGAACATTTAAAGGATGTTCTGAAGGCATCCATTCCCGAATCTATGCACAGAGTTATGGGAATCAATGATTTCTCATGGACAGAGAAACTTGTTGGCAAAGACGGCGTTTTGAAAGTCGCTGTGGATGAGTTTCGCGGGACTGTTCAATACTACATTGATGAATACCGGCGCCTTCTTGCCGAGGGATTGACGCAACAAGCCGCGGCGGTCGAGAAAAAGCTATGGTCTTATCGTCGAGGGAAAGAGGACAATCGAGGAAGGAACGAGCTTATCGAGTTCCTCGTAAGGAATAATGTCCTGCCAAAGTACGGGTTCCCGGTAGATACTGTCGAACTGTATCAAAACACGAATGCTGCCACAGATAAGAAGCTACAAATGGTCCGCGATCTGCAATTGGCAATCTCCGAGTATGCACCGGACTCGCAGGTGGTGGCAGATGGCAAGCTTTATACAAGCCGATACATCCGAAAGTTGCCTCAGACCACCGGACAAGATTGGGAAACTGCATATATTGCTCAGTGCAACAATCCTTCGTGCATGACTTGGAATCATAGACTGATGGAGCCCGATGAGGGAGGAGAACCTTGTGTTTCCTGTCATGAGATCATTTCGAAATCCAGATGGAAGCAGGCTATTGAGCCGAGAAAGGGCTTTGTAGCAGACGCAAAACCGAAGGACGTCCCTATGCGAAAACCAGATAAGGCGTTTCGCAGTGATGACTTCTATATTGGCGACGCTCAGCGGCAGGTCATGCAGAAATACGCCTTCGTCATGAAGGACGGCAATCGTTTCCAGATGGAAACGTCCATCAATGACTCCCTTATGGTCGTTTGCAACGATGATTTCTATGTCTGCCCACATTGCGGTTATGCTGAAAGCACCATGGAAAACATGGAAGTGGCTGGGTTTAATTCCCACCAGAAAACCCTGGAGAAGAAACACATTACTCCATGGGGAAAAAACTGCGAAGTCAAACTGGTCAAAAATAAGCTCTGTCATGTTTTCAAGACGGATGTTGTGCGATTGGTTTTCTCAACACCACAGGCCGGCAATCAAGAAGTTATGCTGTCTGTTATGTATGCGCTATTAGAAGCTCTGTCTTCCGTCATGGATATTGAGAGAAACGATATTAAGGGCTGCCTCCACAAGATCGTATATGACAACAAGCTGATTTATGCCATCGTTCTTTACGACGCTGTTGCGGGTGGTGCTGGCCATGTAAGAAGACTCGTTACTGAGGATGGCCGCTGTTTCCGACAAGTGGTTGAGAAGGCTATTGCTATCACAAAAGGATGCAATTGCTCTCCTTCGTGCTATAGCTGCCTTAGAAACTATTACAACCAGAAAATACATGACCTTCTTAACCGCAAGTATGCTTATGATTTTCTGGAGAACTACTATGGCGAGTTAGAACCAATAACTAATGAAGAATTTGAAAACGGCGAGTTGTATAACGTATAAATAGTGCCATAAATAAACACGATAAGGCGTTCCAACTTGACCGTCATCAGTGCTGCTTGCATTAAGAAATGTATCAATCGCTTGACTTTGCTGCCCATTTAGGCAGATCAGTTGCGCATTAGCATTAAATTGTGAAGGGGCTGCCATACAAATGACGTGTGGCAGCCCCATTGCTCTTTTGATATCCTTTTGCAGAAAACCACCTTGACAAATCTCGTCTCAGCGGGAGCTGCTGCGGGATTTCATCCGAACCCGCCCGGAGCTTCGGGAATACGCCGTCAGGATCGACGACGGCTTCACGGGCTCCAATTTCGAGCGTCCGAGCTTTAAGAAAATGCTGGAGGACGTAAAGGCGGGACGCACCAACTGCATCATCGTGAAGGACCTGTCCCGCTTTGGCCGTGATTATCTCACCGTGGAAGACTATATTTCTCGCGTGTTCCCGTTCCTCGGTGTACGCTTCATTTCCGTCAACGACGGTTTTGACAGCAGTAACCCGCTGGATATCGACAGCCTCGATACCTCGTTTCGGACGCTGATCTATGACTTGTACAGCCGCGACCTCTCCCGCAGAGTCAAAAGCGCAAAGAAAGCCAGAGCCGAACGCGGGGCGTTTCTCAGTCCCTATGCGCCTTACGGGTACGTCAAAGACCCGGAGGACAAAAACCATCTGCTTGTGGATGAGGAAGCCGCTGTCGTGATCCGGCGAATCTTTCAGAGAGCGGCAGACGGCTTAAAAGCATGGGAGATTGCCGCAGAACTGAACGGTGACGGGATATGCTCGCCAAAGACCTATAAAGTCAATGCAGGCTACACAAGAACGCCGTGGCGAAGCATCCAGGAGGAAAACTTCTGGACTGTCGGACTGATAACAAAGATTCTGAGAGACGAGCGGTACATCGGAAAAGTGGTGTACAGAAAACGAATCCGGGACATTGTGGAAAGCCCCCATACGGTAAAAATCTCCCGTGATGATTGGATCGTTGTCCCCGACAGACATGAAGCCATCGTGCTGGAGGCGCTGTTTGAAAAAGCGCAGATTTGTATGCGGGAATATAGGGTGACGGGCAGCGGGAATCCGCTGAAGCGCAAGGTGATCTGCGGCGTATGCGGTCATGCCATGCAGCGGGACAATAAGAAGAACGGCTCCTACCGCTGCGTCATGAAACGGCTGAATACCGGCTTTGACTGCTCAGAGGATAGAATCCCTGAGCCTGATATTCTGGAAGCGGTGATCGACACCATACAGGTCTATGCCCAATACGCCGTCAGCATAGACCGGCTCCTGCAAACAAGACAGGAGCAGCGGCAGCTTGACCGCAAACAGGCGCAGCGACAGTTGCAGACCCTCCAGAGCCGGAAAGCCCGGCTTGACAAGCGGCTGCAAGACCTCTATGAAGGACTGGTAGAGGGCGAGATATCCCGCGAGAGCTTCGCGGCGCAGAAGAAAGCTCTGACGGCGCAGGCAGAGGAAATCTCCCGCACGGTCTTGGAGTTGGAGCGAAAAATAAGCGGCAGCGACGACGGCAGCAATGCTGTAATCGAGCATTTCAAAAGCTATGCCGGGATTACGGCGCTGACCAGGGAAATCTCAATCGAGCTGCTGCAATCCGTCACCATCTACCCGGACGGGCGCATGGACATTCGGCTGAACCTTGTCGATGAGATCAAAGCTCTGATGGAAACCTTGCGCCGGGAATCCTGTACGGCGTGAATTTGTTAGTCCTTTCTGTACAGCAGCCGACGAAGGGATCAGCGGCACCTGCATGGACAAGCGTGATGATCTGCACCGGATGATTCGAGACTGCAAGAAAGGCTTGATCGACCGCATCATCGTCAAATCAGTGTCCCGCTTTGCCCGCAACACCGTGGACAGCCTGACCACGATAAGGAAACTCAAAGAAAACGGCATCGAGTGCTATTTCGAGAAGGAGAACATCTGGACATTCGACGGCAAGGGCGAACTGCTCATCACCATCATGTCCAGCCTTGCACAGGAGGAGAGCCGCTCCATTTCAGAGAACTGCACATGGGGACAACGGAAACGTTTCGCCGACGGCAAGGTCAATATGCCCTACGGACAGTTTCTCGGATACAGAAAAGGCCCAGATGGTCTGCCGGAGATCGACCCTGAAGAAGCGGAAACAGTCAGGTTCATTTACAGGCTGTTCATGGGCGGCAAAACCGTCAACGCCATTGCGAAGATACTGACAGAAGCCGGCGTTCCGACTCCGAGGAAAAAAGCAAGGTGGCAGGATAAAACCGTCGAGAGCATACTGACGAATGAAAAGTACAGCGGCGACGCTGTGCTCCAGAAGAGCTTCACGGTCGATTTCCTTTCCAAAAAGATGAAGAAAAACGAGGCGAGGTTCCTCAGTACATCGTCACGGACAGCCATCCGGGGATAATTGATAAAGCCGAATGGGAGCTGGTGCAGGCGGAAATGGCGAAAAGAAAAGCCAAGGGCAGGCACCAGAACAGCCTCAGCCCGTTCTCCGCAAAGATCTATTGCGGGGAGTGCGGAGAGCTTTACGGCTCGAAAGTATGGCACTCGACCGATAAATACCGCCGAGTCGTATGGCGCTGTAATGGGAAGTATGAGCGGCAGACCGGCTGCTCCACGCCGCACCTTTCGGAAAAAGAAATCGAAATGCTCTTTATGAGGGCGATCTCAAAGCTCCACGATCAGCGGACGGCGCTCATCGCCGACTGCGAGGCGGTAATGGCGATGTTGGCGGACAATTTTGATATTGAGATCGACCGGAAGCGGATCGCCGCGGAACAGAAGACCGTCGAGGCTCTCGTTGACGCCCTTATCCGGGAGAATGCCGCCAGGCCCATGGACCAGGATGACTACAACGCGAGATACGACGGATACCAAAGGGAGCACGAGGCTCTCCGCAGAAAGCTCGAAAAGCTCAGCGGGAAGAAAGATAAACGGCGTCAGCAGATCGACGTGCTCGACCGCTTTATAGCTGATTTGAGGGAAATGCGCGATATGCCGGTCGGGTTCAGCGGCAGCCTGTGGAACGCCTTTGTCGAGAAGCTGACGATCTTCCCGGACGGGAGAGCGGAATTCCTGTTCAAGAACGGTGCGGTAATAACTGAACTCCTCTGAGAAAACAGCAACGCCCCCGGTACATGCCCGGAGGCGATATTACTTATAATTGCCAAGTTTCATTCAAATATGTTAATCTTTTCCCGGCATGTCATCATCGTCAAATTCACCGAGGTAAGTCACGTCGTGGTATTTTTGACCATCATATTCATAGCCGGTATATGGATAACCTCTTTGCGTTATCCCCTGGAAGGGTTTGAATTCCGCTTGAGCCTCTTCCGCAGTGTATTCATCCGAGTCGAACCATACACCCTCTTTTTCACTTTCCCAGCCTATTTTTGTAGCTTTAAATACATGCTTCTTCATACTATTATTCTCCTTTTTTAGTCAATAATTATCTCTTCTAGTTTTGTAGGTTGTTTTCTATCTGTTATACGTCAGTAACTCGCTTGAGCTCATCAATAAGCTCATTTAACACTGCCCGACAGAAATAAACTTGTTCGTGAGTCTTTTCACAATCTTCATGTGAAGTATCGTTGCAATGAGTCTTTGCAGAGTGGATTTTTTCAGTAAAGTCTTGATCAAAAATCTTGTTACGCGAACAAACGGTTAAATTATCATTTAGACTGTTATCCTCATATCCTTTGCCCAGTTTATGTGCGAGTATCGCTTTCACCCCTCTTTCGAGACCAACTCTTATGTCTCGCAGCGCATATGGAAACCGGTAAAGGTTCATCTGCTCCTTTGCAGTTCGACTGTTTTCCTCCATTTCATGTATTTTTATAGCATAATACTTCTTTGTATTACCGCTTCGATCGATTCCATCCGCATTATATCCTTGGCGGTCAAATCCTTTCCAATCATAGCCATCAGCATTAAATCCGCTTTTGTCAAATCCTCGTGCATTAAACCCGGAACGATCAAAACCGCGGCGATCAAGCCCTTCTCTGTTGTACCCTTCCTTGTCAAAGCCGTCCTGATTAAAGCCGGATCTATCATAGCCGTCTCGATCAAAGCCTTTCTTATTAAAGCCATCCTTGTCGAAACCCTCACGGTCATATCCTTGAGTATTATACCCATTTTGATCGTAATGATTTCTTTTGTTTTGTTTATCTGCAACGATAATTGCAACTATCGCTGCTGCTACAGCACCTGCTCCAGCTAGTATCTTCCCAACAATACTGCTCATGTATCCTCCATAAGTATTTTAATCTAATGCATCAATGCATATGTTCATTAATTTTGGAAAGCACAAACACCCCCTCTCCTATTTTGTCATTTGAAAGCCCTAGTTTTTTTATTTAATAGAGCTTTTGCGCCAACAACAGCAACGGCAATAACAGCACCAGCAAGCGCTCCAACCCATGCAGTAGAAGCCTTTTTACGAGTAGTCTTCTTAGATACAATTGAAGGGGCGAGTAAGTTTGCGTCGGAGAGTACTTGGGTTCTCTGCTCGTCCGTAAAACTATCTGGCTCATCGACCAAAACAAGAATCACATCTTCCAACATTTTTGTATCGTTTTCATTAGATGAAGCAATTTCCTCGTTAAGGGCATGTCGTATAGCACGATACTGCATCATGGTCATCTTATTACGACCACTCTCAATGTTGCTGATCATCTGACGCGAAACGCCAAGCTTTTCACCTAATTCTGTTGTGCTCCAACCTGCACTAGTTCTGATAAGTGCAAGATGGTTTTGAAGACGCTCCACCTTCGGATCCATTGATGTCACCACCTTTCGAGTTTTATTATACACCACCCAATATCTGCTGTCAAGAGAAATTATAGTGTCGAACGAAATCAGATTACTGTTATGTTCGAGGATGATTCCTAATCGTCGCCAAGGACGGCACATTCAGCTTTGAGATACAGAATAGATAATTGTAAAAAGCAAGGCCCGGAAAGGAAAAAATCCGGGTCTTTTCTTGTGTTTTAATTCACAAAACTCTGCCGTTCGCGCGTAAAAAATGCCCGTTATACGATAGCCCCTGTGTTTACACGATAGCCCCTGTGTTTACACGATAGCCCCATTCTACACGATAGCTTTTCGGGATTTCGCTCCAAAACGGCAAAACGAGCCATTTGCAAACCGATTTGAGGCTTCAACCGGAAAACAAAAATGCACCCTCTGTTTTCAAAAAGCCAATAAACACAAGGAAAAACAAAGGCAAGATAAAACGATAGGGTTCTTGACCGGAATTGTATCAAGAACCCTATCAGTTATGGTGGAGGCGAGGGGAGTCGAACCCCTGTCCGAAAACCTGTTTACAAGACTTTCTACGAGCGTAGTCGATATTTTGACATTCCCTCTGCCGCACTCCTACCGACAGGATTACGGTTTCAGTAGACTTTTAATCCCGCCCGGGTCAAGTCAAGCCCGGGTTGGTTCCCCACATTAATGATGCCCGTTACCGCCGTCGTGGGCAACGGTGGGCGGACAGTCGCCGGTTAAGCAGCGACGGGTACGAAATTGGATTCGTCGTTTATTTTTTAAGTTTTCCCGATTTTAGCGAAGCTCGGGGCTTCGGCTCGCTTATCCGGCACCCATGATCCCCGTCGAAACCATGTACGCCCCCAAGCGTTGATATTATACCACAAACAAAACCATGCTGCAACTCTGATTATGTGCAGAAGGTGGGTTTGGGTTATAAACGGTACGGCTGCCGAACGGACAATCCGCAAAATCGGCGGAAGACTTCGTCAATAAGCATCGGCATTTCGCCTGTCCATTGCGCGCTTTGCATCGCGTTCGGCAATATCATGCCGCTTATCGTAAAGTTTTTTGCCTTTTGCGACCGCAAGTTCCAATTTCACTTTTCCGTCCTTAAGGTAAAGACGGAGCGGAATCAGGCTGTATCCGTCGGCTTGCGAAAGCGTGAGAAGCTTTAAAATTTCACGCTTATGCAGCAGCAGCTTGCGCTCGCGGAAGGGATCACGATTGAAGATATTGCCCTTTTCGTACGGACTTATGTGCATACCGACAACGAACGCCTCGCCGTTTTTGATTTTGACGTAGGAGTCCTTGATGTTGACCTTGCCCAAACGAATGCTCTTGACTTCTGTTCCGACAAGAGCCATTCCGCATTCATAGGTATCTTCAATGAAGTATTCATGCCGAGCCTTGCGGTTTTCGGCAAGTTGTTTTTCTCCGCGTTTTACGGGCATATTGCTGCTTAACCTCTTATATTGCCAAAAACGCAGCACTCAAAAAATTAAATGCTGCGCAGCAAAATCAAAATTCGGATCGTTGCGCCCGAAACCCGAGCGCATGAACATCAGCCGATAACGAGCAGAACAAGAGCAAGCACACCGAGAACGGAAGCGAAGATAACGGTAAGCCTCTGGAGCTTTGCTTCCCTGCCCGCTTTTGCGTTGCGTGCCTGACCGAGAGCGGTCGTATCGTTGCCGAATGCACTGCCGAGACCGGCACTCTTTGCGTTCTGCGCAAGCACAACGATGACAAGAAGCACGGCGACAATAACCATGAGGATGTTTACAATAATTTCAACAGTCTGCATAACTAATAACCCTTTCAATTTCAACTGCATTTGGCATTATAGCATTAAAAAGCCAAATATGCAAGCATAATTTTCGAATGCTGTCGATTATATAATTCGTTCATCGTTCAATCAGGCTGTGACCCGTCATTTCTTTCGGAACGGGCAGATGCATGATATCGAGAAGCGTCGGCGCAAGATCGCATAATCTTCCGCCGTCACGGAGTTTTTTGCCCTTTGCATCATCCGAAACCCAGATGAGCGGAACGGGATTGGTTGTGTGCGGGGTGAACGGTTCACCTTTTTCATCGAGCATCTGCTCACAATTGCCGTGATCGGCAGTGATGAGACAAGCTCCGCCGTTTTTGATAATATGGTCAACCAGCGTCCCGACACAAACATCGACTGTTTCAACAGCTTTGACGGCAGCCTCGAAAACGCCCGTATGTCCGACCATATCGGTGTTGGCAAAGTTCAGAACCATAAAATCATATTTGCCCGAATCGATGCATTCACACGCACGGCGCGTGACCTCGTACGCACTCATTTCCGGCTTCAGATCATATGTTGCAACATTCGGTGACGGAACAAGAATCCTGTCCTCGCCGTCGAAAACGCGTTCGATCCCTCCGTTGAAAAAGAAAGTAACATGAGCGTATTTCTCCGTTTCCGCAATGCGAAGCTGAGTTTTTCCGAGAGAGGAAAGATACTCACCCATGGTGTTTGAAAGCTGTTCGGGAGGAACGATGAGGCTGACTCTGCCGTTGAATTCTGCGGAATACTGACTCATGCAAACGAATTTGACCGGAAAGTACCCGCGTCTGCGCTCGAACTGCGGAAAATCCCTGTCGATGAAGCAGCGTGTTAGCTGGCGCGCCCTGTCCGGACGGAAATTAAAGAAAATGATGCTGTCGTTCGCATTAATTTTCGCAATCGGTGCATCGTTTTCGGTTATTACACACGGTTTTATGAATTCGTCCGTAACACCGTTTCTGTAGGATGCCTTAACGGCCTCCTCTGCATCCGAAAACATGTCTCCCTCGCCGTAAACAAGCGCGGAGTATGCTTTTTCCGTACGGTCGTAGTTATTGTTCCTGTCCATTGCATAATACCTGCCTTCAACAGTTGCGATTTTCCCGCAGCCGCATTCGGCAAGCTTGTTCTTCAACGCACGAACAAAACCGAGTCCGCTGTCAACCGCCGTATCCCGTCCGTCGGTGAAGCAATGTACAAAAACCTTTTGCATTCCTGCCGCCTTTGCGGCATCCAGAAGCGCAAAAAGATGATCGATATGGCTGTGAACCCCTCCATCCGAAAGAAGTCCCATAAGATGCAGCGCGGAGGAATGCTCACGACAATTTTCAAACGCCTCGCGAACAGCGGTACAGCTTCCGAGCCTGCCGCTTTCCGCAAGGTCAAAAATCCTTGTCAAATCCTGAAAAACAACTCTTCCCGCCCCGATATTGGTGTGCCCGACTTCGGAATTGCCCATCTGTCCCGACGGCAAACCGACATCGCGTCCGGATGCACCTATTTCGGTGTGCGGATATGCATCCCAAATCGTGCGGAGGTGTTTTGTGTTTTGCGGCATGATTGCATTTCCGTAGGAATCCGGGTTGCAGCCAAAGCCGTCCATAATGATGAGTGCAGTGAGTTTTTTCAATCCGTACCTCTTGCCCGCTCCCGAAAGCATGTTCATTCGGGAGCGGGGCTGAAATATTGTTATTCCGCTTCATGCGGTGTAATATCTTTACCGTTCGCAATGCAGTCGGCAGCCGCTTTTACGGTCCGCTTTCTTCTGCATTGCGTGCTTTATCAGTTCAAAACGACCTTTGCAAAATCTTCCGCAACAAGGCTTGCGCCGCCGATAAGACCGCCGTCGATCTGCGGCATTGCCTTAAGCCCTGCGGCGTTCTTTGCGTTCATGCTTCCGCCGTACAAAATGCGGGTGTGCTGCGCAAATTCAAGCCCGTAAAGCTCTGCAATAACTCTGCGAATTGCGCCGATAGTTCGGTTTGCTTCCTCGTTCGTTGCGGTTTTGCCCGTGCCGATAGCCCAAATGGGTTCGTATGCAACGGTGATGCGCGCTGCCTCTTCGGCGGGAATACCGTTGTAAAGTGCCTTGACCTGACCTGCAAGGAATGTGTCGGTAATTCCGGCTTCGCGCTGTTCAAGGGTTTCACCCACGCAAACTATGGGCAGAATACCGTTTTCAAGTGCGGCTTTTGTGCGCATGTTAACGGTTTCATCCGTCTCACCGAAATACTGTCTGCGCTCACTGTGACCGATAATTGCGTATTCGACACCTATACATTTCAGCATGTCTGCACTGATTTCGCCCGTAAACGCGCCTTTTGCCGCCCAGTGAATGTTCTGAGAGCCCAGTTTAACGTTGCTGCCTTCAAGAACTTTTGCCGCACAGCAAAGATCGACAAAAGGCGGACAAACGACGATATCGCATTCGGCATTTTCAACAAGGGGAAGCAGGTCGGAAACAAGCTGCTTCGCCTCGTTGCGGTTCTTGTTCATTTTCCAATTGCCGGCGATTAGTTTTTTGCGGCAGGGACGATCAAGAAGTGCGGCAACGCCGGGAAGCGTTTTGCCCTCAAGGAATTCAAGGCTTGCACCGCCGCCCGTGGACATATGTGTCATCTTGTCGCCGAGACCGAATTTGTTAATTGCGGAAGCGGAGTCGCCGCCGCCGATTATCGTTGTGCCTTCGCACTCGGCGCATGCTCTTGCAACCGCTTCGGTTCCCTTTGAGAATGCATCCATTTCAAACACACCCATGGGGCCGTTCCAAACAACAGTCTTTGCTTCACGAATGATTTCGCCGTAAAGTTTTGCGGTCTTTTCGCCGATATCCATGCCCATCCAACCATCGGGAATTGCATCAAAAGCAACCGTCATATGCTCTGCATCGGGTGCAAAATCCTTTGCAACAACGCAGTCAACGGGAAGCTGCATACGCACGCCCTTGGCCTTTGCTTCCCCAAGCAGTTCGCGCGCCGTTTCAACACTTTCCTCATCAAGATAGGACGTGCCGATATTAAGTCCCATAGCCTTGAAGAATGTATAACTCATTGCGCCGCCGATAAGCAGAGTGTCGCATTTGTCGAGCAGATTTCTGATAACGCCGATCTTGTCGCCGACCTTTTTGCCGCCGAGAATCGAAACAAAGGGACGCGCCGGATTTGCAAGCGCACCGCCCATTACGGAAAGCTCCTTTTCAATCAGGAAACCGCAAACGGCGGGCAGATAATGCGCAACGCCCTCGGTTGAAGCATGTGCTCTGTGAACCGTTCCGAAAGCATCGGACACAAAAACATCCGCAAGGGATGCAAGTGCCTTTGCAAACTCGGGATCGTTCTTCTCTTCCTCTTTGCTGAAGCGAAGGTTTTCAAGCAGGAGAACTTCGCCCTCGCCGAGTTGCTCAGCCTTTGTTTTCGCATCCTCGCCCACTGAATCGGATGCGAATGCAACTTTAACATTCGGAAGAAGCTCCGCAAGACGCTTTGCAACAGGTGCAAGTGACATTTCGGGAACAACTTTTCCCTTCGGCCTGCCCAGATGCGAGCAAAGGATAGTTTTTGCACCGTTTTCAACAAGATATTTAATCGTCGGCAGTGCGCCGAGAATCCTGCTTTCATCGCTGATATTAAGGTTTTCATCAAGGGGAACGTTGAAATCAACGCGAACGAGTACGCGCTTGCCCTTTACGGGAACATCGGTGACGGACAGTTTAGCCATTTTCAGCCTCCTGAGTGATTATTGTTGTTTCTTCGTGCGGAACAAAAGCCCCGCACGGACCGATTATGTGTTATTCCGTTTCAAATTATAACACTCAATTAAAAAAACTTCAACCGCAAAACATGCGGAAAAAGCATCTTGGAGGGCGAAATCGGGTTCAACACCGTGAATATGCCGTGAGTGCGGCTGATTTTTCGACAAAATATGAACTTATTTTTCTGACTTTGAAATTAATTCGTATGCAAGCCAAAACAAAGCTGCCGCGGGAAACCCCTGCGGCAGCTTTAACGCTTGTTTCAAAGATAAATCTGTGAACACAGCTTTATGTTTGTCACATTCGGCAAACATCAGGCTTCAACCGCAAAATCTGTTGACAGAATGCAGTTGAGCCACGGAAAGGTAAATACGTTCGAAGTATTTTTACTCGTTGTCGTTTGAAGCAACGAACTTGCCGAGAAGAGATGCAAGAGAAGTCGTTGCGGACTCAACGGGAGGAAGCTCGTAATCGGGTTCCTCACGGCGGCGGCGTTCTGCACGACGCTCATCGCGCTCACGGCGACGCTCTTCGCGTGCTGCTGCCTGCTCGCGGCGGGTCTGCTCTTCCTGCTGACGCTTTTCGTTGCGTTCTGCATTGCGCTCTGCGCGCTCACGCTCACGCTGTTCGCGCTCTTCGGCCATGATGCGCTCTGCTTCCTCGGGATTCTCTTCGATAAGAGCTTCCCTGCGGCTGAGGCTGATGCGACGCTTTGAAGTGTCAACTTCGACTACCTTGCAGCGCACACGGTCACCGACCGCGAGTTCATCCTCGACCTTTGCAACGCGCTTGATGCCAACCTGGGAAATGTGGATGAGACCGTCGATCGTGGGTTCAAGCGATACGAATGCGCCGAACGGAACAATACGAACGACCTTGCCCTCGACGAATGAACCGACGGGGTATCTTTCGTCTGCGGTTGCCCAGGGCTTGGGCTGAAGCTCTTTGTAGCCGAGGGAAATCTTTTTGTTTTCCTTGTCGACTTCGCGGATGACAACTTCGATCTTCTGATTTACGGTGAAGAGCTCAGCGGGGGACTTGATTCTGCCCCAAGCGCACTGCGTAACATGCAACAGGCCGTCAACGCCGCCGATGTCAACAAACACACCGAAATCAACGATCCTGCGGACCGTGCCCATGACCTTCATGCCGGGAGTGAGGCTGTCCCAAACTGCTTCCTTTGCGGCTTCTGCTTCGGCAAGGAGAACTGCCTTTGCGGAGCCGATGATGCGCCTGCGCTTTGCGTCAACCTCAAGCACTTTAATCTTCATGGGTTTGCCGACAAATTCTTTAAGGTCGGCAACGTATTTGGTGGAAACCTGAGAAGCGGGAACGAATGCGCTTGCACCGTTGGTGAGGGAAACGATGACGCCGCCCTTGATTGCTTCTTTGCAGGTACCTTCAAGAACCTTTCCTTCGGATTCGGCGCTGGCGGTGAATTCTTCCCACGCCTTCTGGCTCTCGACGTTTTTACGGGAGAGCAGTACATTGCCTTCGCCGTCATTTACTTTGAGAACTTCAACTTCGATGGGATCGCCCACTTTGTACTGGGATGCGGGATCCAGATCGGGATCGTTGGAGAACTCGGAGCGAGGAATATATCCGTCGGACTTGTATCCGATGCTGACGCTGATTTCGCCGTCAACAATCTGAATGACGGTGCCCGTCAGAACCTGACCGCCGTGAATTTGGACGATGGTCTTGTTGATCGCCTCTTCGTCAAATACGGCATTTTCCTCGATAGTTGCTGCGTTTGCAGCTGCGTTTTCGGTTGCGGCTTCGCAATTTACATTAGCCTTATCCTGTTCGCTCATTGTGTTGATAACCTCCCTGATAATCGAATCCGGTGTCGATGCACCGGCAACTACGCCTACCATTATATCATTATTTTTAAATATATCAAGAGAAATTTCGCATTCTTTTGCGGCATTGAGGGTATTTCTGCAATTTTTTTCACAAATTTTTCTGAGTTTTTGGGTATTGGAGCTGTGTTTGTCACCTAAAACAAGCATAACATCGCATTTCTTGCTTAATTCCTCTGCTTCCCGCTGCCGTTCGAATGTTGTGCTGCATATGCTGTTGAACACGCGAATGCGGGGATATTCTCGTTCGATAACGCGCTGCATTGCAGCAAATGTTTCGGAATCAAACGTTGTTTGAACCACAAGGCAGCCGCTCCTGCCTTCAAGCTTTCGAAGCTCCTCCTCACCGCGGATAAAAATCGCCGAATTACCGCAATGCCCGTTTATACCTATGGTTTCCGGATGTTCCGGATTGCCTACAATAAAAACCTGCTCACCGCGCTCGTACGCAGCCGAAACAATTCTGTGAATATTCGAAACAAAGGGGCATGTTGCATCTATGAAATTAATGCCTCTTGTTTCAAGCTCTTCATAAATCTTTTTCGGCACTCCGTGAGAGCGAATGATAACGTAATCCCCGCGCTGCGCTTCATCAAGCGACTCTATCGGCGCAATGCCGGCCTCGCGCAGCCGGTTCACAACATCCCGATTGTGTATCAGTTCGCCAAAGGTGAAAACCTTTGCCGCACCGCCGGATTCGGCAACCTTGGCCGCAGTCTGCTCCGTCAGTTCCACCGCACGGCGCACTCCAAAGCAAAACCCTGCACTTTTTGCAAGAATGATTTTCAATTTCGGTAATCTCCGATTTCTTTTTTATTTCGGCTTTCAGTCCCTTGCGGTGCGTTTTTTGCCCTCTGTTTCGCTCCGCATGAGCAGACTCAGTTTTTCCATTTCGTTCTGCATCCTGTTCGTTATTGCATCATTCAGCATTCGCCTGTCGCAATGCTCGGCGATCTCTCCCGGAAGAATGACATCGCCGACATACATAAGCGACCGTCCCGACCTGCTTTTTTTCGGATTGATATATATAGGAACGATCGGTGCGCCGGATTTTGCGGCAATAAACGCCGTGCCCTTTTCAAATTCATCCATGCCGTCCGTTGCCGAACGCCTTCCCTCCGGGAATATTCCGAATGCTTTGCCGTCACGCAGGAGCTTCAGCGACTGCCGAATGGATTTCATGTCCGCTGTTTTTCGATTTACCGGAAAAACGAAGAGTGACTTAAAAAAAACTCGCCCCACAGGGTTGTCGAAAAGCTCTTTTTTTGCCATGAAATGAATGATTCGCGGTGAACTGACTACCAAAAGCAGCGGATCGTACAACGCTCTGTGATTCGCAATAAAAATAACGCCGCCCTTAATCCTCAGGTTTTTCTTATTGCCGAATACTTTCGGTCTGTAAATCAGCCAGAGCAGCCATTTAAAAAATATGTATGCGATTATATAAAGCATTCTCAACCTCCGAAAAAAAGCTGCTCAGCATTATCCGATATGCGCCAGCACTGCCGCAACCGCACTTTCAACATTCATTTCGCTTGTGTCGATAACGACTGCATCATCCGCCGGGCGGAGCGGCGCAGCCTCCCGCGTTGAATCCCTCTCATCCCTGCGTTTTATTTCACAAAGAATGTCGTCAAAGTTCCTGCCGTTCAGCTTTCCCGCCGCCTCGTATTCCGTATAGCGGCGCGCTGCGCGAACTTCCGGCTCGGCAGTAACAAAAAACTTATGCGTTGCATCGGGCAGAACATAGGAACATATATCGCGCCCGTCCATAACGACATTGCGAACCCTTGCAAGCGCACGCTGCAATTCCACAAGCTTTTTGCGAACCTCCGGAATCGTGCTTATAACCGAGGCATAATGTGAAACTTCCTCCGTGCGGATGAGCCCGGAAACATCTTCCCCATCCAGAAGAACATGCTGAACGCCGTCAACATACTCAATGGAAACATTTGTGCCGTCGAGCATCGGAACCACGCGGCGCACGTCGGCAGGGTCAATCCCCATGCGCATTGCCTTGAGTCCGATAGCTCTGTACATTGCGCCCGTGTCAACATAAGTTATTGAAAGTCTTTTTGAGATTTCTTTTGCAATTGTGCTCTTCCCCGCGCCCGCGGGCCCGTCTATCGCAATGCTGATGTTTCCCGTATTTTCCGAATTTGCAAATTCACTTCGTTCCGCAGTCATATATTTTTCTCCGTTTTCAGTGTTTTTAAAGCAATGTTTTGCGTTGGATATGTTTAAAGAGCTTCCGCCGCCGCTCTGCCCGCCGCACAGCCGGTTGACCATGCAATCTGAAGATTGAATCCGCCCGTACAGGCATCAACATCGATGACTTCCCCTGCAAAATACAGCCCGGGCACAATTCGCGACTCCATCGTTGACGGATTAATCTCTTTAATCAGCACACCGCCGCGCGTGATTATCGCTTCTTCAACGGGACGTGCCGCGCGCACCGTCAGCGGCAGGCATTTGAGGGTTCGAACAATGGCTCCCCGCTGTTCACGAGTCAGGTTATCCACCGTGATTTCGGCATCAACACCCGCAACATGCAAAACCGCATCGATAAGCCTTTGCGGAAGCAGATCGCACATTGCATTCTGCACCTGTTTATGCTTGTATTTTTCAAAATCCCGCAGAATGCGGAGATCAAGCTGCTCTGCTGTCAATCCGGGCTTAAGGTCAATTTCAAGCAATGCACCGTTGGGCGAATCCGCAAGATAGCTGCTTGCGCTGAGCACAAGCGGGCCCGAAACACCGAAATGAGTGAACAGCATCTCCCCGAGTTCTTCATAAACGGGCTTGCGCTTTTTTTGTTTTTTCTCGATTTTTGCCGTATTCTCCGCCGCAGAGCAGGCATATCCGCCTTTCTCGGCATTTCCGGATTCATTTGCGGAATATTTCCCGGGAAATGGCTCGCCGGATTTTGTTTTTTTACTCTTTTCGGGTGCATATGCGCGCAGAACAACATTTTTGAGCGAAAGCCCCATCAAATCGCCCGCCCATGCCTCGTTCGCAACAAGCGGTATGAGTGACGGCTTCGGTGCGGCAACGGTGTGACCGAGACTCTCTGCAAAGCTGTAGCCGTCCCCGGTTGAACCCGTTGAAGGATAGCTTGCACCGCCCGTCGCAATGATTACTTTATCGTAATATTTTTTCTGTCCGTTTTCAAAGCAGAGCCGAAACCCTCCGTCCTCCGTCTTTGAAACGCTTGATACCCGTGAATTAAGCACAATGTTCGCTCCGCATCTCACCGCATTGGTCTGCAATGCGCGAATAACATCGCTTGACTTATCGCTTTCGGGAAAATACCTTCCGCCGCGTTCAAGTTTCGTGCGAACGCCGCAGGAGTTTATCAGTTCAATTATGTCATCGTTAAAAAATCCGTCAAACGCGCTGTAAAGGAACCTGCCGTTATGCGGCACGTTTTTCAGAAATGCATCGATATCGGCAGAATTGGTGATGTTGCACCTGCCCTTTCCCGTAAGAAAGAGTTTTTTGCCCGTTTTTTCGTTTCTGTCGATAATATCGACTCTTGCGCCGCCTTTTGCCGCAAATGCGCCCGCAATAAGTCCTGCCGCGCCCGCTCCGATAACTCCGATTTTCATAATCCGCCCTCTTTATCCCGCATATTAAACCATGGGTTCACTTTTAAACCTGCAAAAAATTGCCGTTTAATAAGTTCTTTCCGCAAATGCCGCGATCTGCTCAAGCCGTTCGTAATCTGTTATATCGTACTTCAGCGGGGTCACGGCGATGAATCCGTCACGAACGAATTTTTCGTCCGTCGTGTCATGCTCGGCGCAGCTTGTCAGCTTGTTGCTCGGAGTTTTGTAGCCGATGCTTCCGTTTTCGTCCTTTATTTCGATATAGGCAATCGGATAAATCTGCTCTGCAAGATACCCGACCCGTATTCCGCGATATTCATTCGCAGGCAGATAGGGATAGTTCACATTCAAAAGCCTGTGGCTTTCCGTTAAGCAGCCAAGGAACAGGTCAATATTGCTGCAAAAGTGAACCGCCGCATCATCAAAATAGTCCGTTCCGAGCGTATCTCTTGAAACCGCAACGGCGCGGTAACCGAGCATTGCCGCCTCCTCCGCAGCGGAAACGGTGCCGGAATACAGCACATCCGTGCCGAGGTTCGGAGCCTGATTGATTCCGGAAATCACAATATCCGGCTCAGCGGAAAGGTTGCCGAGTGCAACGCGCACACAATCCGCGGGTGTGCCGTCAACCCAAAATGCGGTTACGGGTTTCAATTCCCGTTCGGAGTTTTTCGCATCATCGTCAAATACCGTAACCTTTTCCGCATGCAGCAGTCTTCTCAAAGTCAACCCGTGCCCGACCGCACTCTGATTTTCCTTCGGTGCGCAAACGAACACATCATGCTCTTTGCGCAATTCCCGAACCAGCGCGGCAATGCCGGGCGCGTTATATCCGTCATCATTAACAACAAGAATATTCATACTTTTTATCTTTCGCACATGTTGTCAGCTGAAGACGCATTATTTCTTCATTATATCTCTTAAGATATCGCGCAAATCCGGATCAACCGGCAAAGAGAATGTTTCCTCGCCGCTCTCCTCATCCTGATGAATCGTGAGCGGCGTCCCTTCACCGATATCGTACATCTCGCCTTCATCATCCGCATTTTCCGGGATATCCCTGCCTTCAATAGAATAAATGCTTCGCATCAGCGATGCCGCGCTGCTGTATTCTTCCGGAAATTCCGACTCGACCGATTTTGTGTGTTTGCCGTTCTCGTTCTTCATCGATTTTTCTGATTCTTCCGATGTTTTGATTTGCTCATCACAGTCATCCGCAGGATCTGCCGTTTCGGGTTTGTCTTCCGCTTCACCTTCCGCACCTGTGTGACTCTCCGGCTCTCCGTTTTCCGTTACGGAGCAGACGGCCTGCTCTTTCGGTTCATCCGTTGTTTCGGGATTTGAATCTTCCGTTTCTTTAGGCAGTTCCGTGTTTTCCTGTCCGCAAACATCCGCATCCGGCGCTTCCGGATCCGACACCGCTTCCGCATTATCGCAGGAGCAGCATGTTTTTTCGCGGCCGCACGGAGGCATTGCTTCCGCACCGCCGGTGCCCCTTATGCTCTCTGTGCCTTGCTTCGCTTCGTTCAAATCCATTTCGTTCGAATCCGCTGCGTCCGGATTTGTTTCGCTCAGTGAAGTTTCATCGGCATCATCCGCGCATTCACCGCTGTTCTCGGGCTCTGCCGCGGCGTGTGCGTATTTTTCCGCATATCGTGCTTCAACCGCCGTTTCGAAATTCAATTCGGCAAGGGATTCCATTATCTGAGCATATTTCCGTGCCTGTTCAAGCGCAAGCCTTGCCTTTTCGCTCAGTGAAAAGTTCAGCTCGTCCACCTGCGCCTGTTTTTCATCAACCGCAGCCTGTGCTTCGTCCATCATCGTTTCGGCATCGGCTTTTGCGCCTGCGATCAACTCCGTTGCCTCGTCAAGGGCGGTGTCCGTAACCTGCTGTGCATCCTTCTGTGCGGCATCGCGAATGCCGGCGGCATCCCGTTTTGCATCCGCAATCAGCTGAGCCGCTTCTTTTTTTGCGCTTTCAAGTGCCGCCTGCGCTTTGTTCAGAATATCCGTTTTGCGCTGCTTCGCTTCGGCATCGATTCTGTCCGCATTTGCATTTGCTTCTTTTAATATGCGTTCACGCGTGTTATGCGCTTCGGTAAGAGCGTTCACAATTGCTTCCTGACGCAGCCTGAAATCGTCCAAGCGGCGTTTGGCGTTGCTCAAATCGAGCTGTGCGCCGTTCAATTCGTTTCTGAACCTGTCGCGTTCGCCGACGGTTTTTGCAAGCTCGCTTTTAACGTTTTCAATTTCAACACTCGCCGCCGCAAGCTGTGCGCGCAGCGCATCGTTTTCCTGCGCAAGTTGGGTCAGCTGCTGCTCCATCGCCTTTGTTTTTTTGCTCATCATTGTGTAGCCCTCCGTTATTATTTTTATCCCCGTTCGCTTCCGAACGGATAAAACAGCGCAACTCAGCTGAAAAGTCTTTAGAATCCTTTCAAATGAATGAAGTCTGCCCGTTTGAATCCTGCGGCGGAGCATAGCCCATGTGCGAATACCCCGCCGGAAGCAATACCCGCCCGCGCGGCGTACGCGCAATGAAACCGAGCCTCAGCAGATACGGTTCGTAAACATCTTCAATCGTGGAGGCATCCTCACCGGTTGCCGCCGCAATTGTATCCAATCCGACAGGTCTTCCGCCGAATTTCACAATCATTGCCGTCAGCATGTTTCTGTCAACGGCGTCAAGCCCGAGTTCGTCTATCGCAAGCATATCAAGTCCGTTTTTTGCCGTTTCAAGGTCAATAATACCGTTTGCGCGAACCTGTGCAAAGTCGCGGACACGCCGCAAAAGCCTGTTTGCGATTCGCGGAGTTCCTCTTGAACGCGATGCAATTTCAAGTGCGCCGTCCTCCGTTATTTCAATATCGAGTATGCCCGCGCTGCGAACAACGATTTCTTTCAAATCCTCAGGCGTGTAAAGCTCAAGCTGTTCCTTTATTCCGAATCTGTCGCGAAGCGGCGCGGTCAAAAGCCCCATTCGCGTTGTTGCACCCACAAGGGTGAATTTCGGCAGTTCAAGCCGCAGCGACCTGGCGGACGGTCCCTTGCCGATAATTATGTCGTATGCAAAATCCTCCATTGCGGGGTAAAGAATCTCCTCAACGTTTGCATTCAATCGGTGAATCTCGTCAATAAAAAGCACATCGCCTTCGGCAAGGTTTGAAAGCAATGCCGCAAGATCCCCCGCATGAGTTATTGCGGGGCCGCTCGTGATGCGCAGATTGCCGCCCATCTCGTTTGCGATTATTGCCGCAAGCGTCGTTTTTCCAAGACCCGGCGGGCCGTAAAGCAGGGTGTGATCCAACGCCTCTCCGCGCAGTTTTGCGGCATGGATATAAACTCCGATATGTTCCTTAACATTGCCCTGCCCGATGTATTCCGCAAGAAAACGCGGGCGCAGACTGAATTCGCAGTTTTCATCCTCCGCAAGCATTGATGAAGTTATGAGCCTGTCGTCATCCATTTAAATCCCGTCACTCCGTTAAATCCGACTTCCGCAAAAGCATCCGTCAAATCTTTTTGTGTTCCGCAGCGGACCCGCTTTTTCGGTGAATCTTCCGCTTCGGCGTGAAAAATTTATTTAGTCGTTGCACGCAATGCCTGCATTATCATATCCTCAACGCGATCGCAATCCGGGACGGATGCCACCGCCCTGCCCGCACTTGCACCGTCATAACCGAGCGCAACCAATGCTGCAACCGCTTCGGCACGCATTCCGTTATCCTGCGCCGTGTTTGCGGCACCCCCTGCGGAAGCAACCGCCGTTTCCGCCGCATCGACCTTTTCTTTCAGTTCAAGAATCACACGCGCCGCCGTTTTTTTGCCCATGCCTGCAACTCCGTCAAAAGCAGCCGTGTTATCGGTCAACACCGCAAGCGCAACATCCGACGGAGTCAGCACCGACAGCACCGCAAGTGCAACCTTCGGACCGATTCGCGAAACGCTTATGAGCTTTCGGAACATTGCCCGTTCCTCTGCATCAAAAAAACCGTACAGCGCGACGCTGTCCTGAGAAAGATGAAAATGCACAAACAGCTTTGCGGTTTTGCCCTCGCACAGTCTTTTCAGCGTCATTTTGCTGCAAACAAGCTCATACCCGACACCCGCCGCCTCGATAACGACTCTGTCGGCATAAATTTCTTCTACATTGCCCTTTATATGTGCGTACATATTTTTGCTCCCTGCAAAAAACGTCAGTTATTTAATGCGGAATTGTTCAACCATCGGTCCGAGCGCGTTCGCATGGCAGAGTGCCGCGCCGAGCGCATCGGCGGCATCATCAGGCTTCGGTATCTTTTGCAGTTTTAAAAGAAGCTTGACCATTGTCTGCATTTGCAGCTTGTCCGCATGGCCGTCCCCGGTGACGCTTTGCTTAATCTGCATCGGGGTATATTCATAGAGCGGGAGTCCCGCCTGCTGGGCGGCCGTTATTGCAACGCCCCTTGCCGCCGCAACCTGCAATGCCGTTGTTGTGTTGCGATAGAAAAAAAGCTCCTCAAACGCAACATGATCGGGGCGATAACGTTCAAGCAGGAGTTTTGTGCCCGCATAGAGCCGCTCCAACCTCTCGGGAAAGGTCATTTTCGGAGTTGTTTCAACAACCCCGTAATCAATAACGCGAATCTTGCCGCGTTCGGCTTCAACCGCACCGTAACCGAGTATCGCATACCCGGGATCAATGCCCAAAATAATCATTAACCGTCACCCGAAATATCTGTTGTTCCCGAGGAAACCGTTTATATAAGCCCTCTTTCCGCACAGTACTGCCTTTCCATTATAATAATACCACTTTTCCGCAAAAACCACAATACCCGCATGTGCGGAAATACGCACGGGTGAAACAAATCCGCTGTTTACTTCCCTTTCTTTCGGGAGTATAATTATTTCTGCCGAAACAGGCATGGGGTTTATGTCCCGTTTCCGAAACGGATTTTCTGTTTCCGACAGATATTATTCAACATTGAGGTGTTTCCGCAATGGATAAAGATATTCTTAAATCTGCCGCAGAGCTTCGGCATCGGCTTCACCGCTGCGCGGAGCTTTCCGGGCAGGAAAAACAAACAAAAGCAACGCTCATTGATTTTCTCCGCACGCACACTTCGCTTGAGCTGCATGATATGGGTGCATGGTTCTATGCCGTGTACAAGGCTCCTTTGAATGTCCGAACGGAGTCCGCCCCGACACGCCGAATTGCATTCCGTGCGGATTTTGACGCGCTTCCGATCGAGGATGACCCCGCGCTCCCCTATGCTTCCGAAAACCGCGGCGTTGCGCATAAATGCGGACACGACGGCCACAGCGCCGCGCTTTGCGCACTTGCGGCGGAAATTGACCGCCATGGCTGCCGCAGCGATATTCTCTTTCTTTTTCAACATGCGGAGGAGACAGGCTGCGGTGCTCCCGTCTGCCAAAAGATGATAACGGATGAAAAACCGGACATTATTTTCGGCTGGCACAATATGCCGGGATTTCCCGCAGGTTCGGTCGCGGTACACGACGGCACGGCAGCATTTGCCTCGCGCGGGCTTGTGCTGAGCTTTTTCGGAAAAAGCTCACATGCTTCCCAACCCGAAAACGGGCATAATCCCGCCCGTGCAATATCAAAGCTGATAATTGATATTCCCGAACTGACCGCAAGGGAGGATCATCGCGGCATTGTTATGGCAACGGTCGTTTGCGTGCGCATAGGCGAGGAAGCTTTCGGCACGAATGCGGGCTTCGGGCAGCTCATGCTGACAATACGCGCCGAATTTGAATCCGAGCTGGATGCGCTGGATGCCGAGATCTGCGCACGAGCCCGCGCATATGCACGGCAGGATGGCATAACAAATGTTGAAGTTCAATATCGCGACTCCTTTCCCGAAACGCGCAACACACCCGATGCCGTTGCCGCCGTCCGCAAAGCGCGGCTTGAATGCGGACTTCCGGAAGCACACTGGGATGAGCCGTTCAGAAGTTCCGAAGATTTCGGCTGCTACACAAAGCTCACAAGCGGCGCATTGTTCTATATCGGATGCGGCACCCGTCATGCAAAGCTCCATACCCGCGAATATGATTTTAACGATGAAATAATCGAGCCCGCCGTTGACATGATGTTCCGATTGGCTCAGGACGCATAAAACACCACGGGTTTAAAATTGTTCGGGATTCAATTATAAAAAACAAACAACCGGCGGCTCCGCAGTTTGGATACCGCCGGTTGTTTTTGATTATCAGGTCAATACGGTTATTCGGCAGTTAAGCCGCCGCATATTCCCCGTTTTTATTCGTCTATCTGACGGATTACGTCAATGACCGTGTTGTCGCGATACATTGCAACGCCGACGATTCGTTCCTTGTAGCGAATCGGTTCCGGAACACCGACAAGCTCCTCCGCCTTTTTTTGCAGGGCATGAATATCGAACACATGAAGGCCGAATTTTTCAAGTTTCTCCTTCAAATCCGGGCGATTCGGGTTCACTGCAATGCCCCTGTCCGTAACGAGGACATCAATAACGCTGCCCGGAGTGACGACCGTGCCGACATGTTCAACAACCGTCGGAATTCTGCCGCGCACAAGGGGTGCAACAATAACAGCAAGGCTCGCGCTCTCCGCCGTGTCGGGATGCCCTCCGATCGCCCCGCGAATCACGCCGTCGGAACCTGTGAGAACATTCACGTTGAAATCAGTGTCAATTTCAAGCGCGGAAAGAATAACAAAATCCAGCTGTTCCGCTGCCGTTGCAACCAGATGGCTTGCATAATACGTTGCGCTTATCTGATGATGAAAATGGTTGTTCTTCAGCGATTTTGCCGCGTCAAGGTCAAACGACTGAACATCAAGAATGCGATCTATCAGCCCTTCTTCATGCATTGCCGTGATCTGCCCCGTGATTCCGCCGAGAGCGAAACGACAGTGAATGCCCTTGTCCAACATTTTTTGGCGGATGAATCGCGCCGTTGCAAGCGATGCACCGCCGGAACCCATCTGCATTGAAAAGCCATCGTAAAGATAACCCGCCGCTTCAACAACATTTGCAGCCGTTTTTGCGATCAGCAGCTCCTTGGGATCCTTTGTGTACCGCGTTGCGCCGCTCATGATGCCCTTAGGATCGCCGATATCGTCAACACGAACAACGTAATCAACATCGTGTTCCGGAATTGCCCACGGTGCATTGGGATAGGAAACGATGTTGTTTGTTATGATAATAACCTTATCCGCAAACTCCGCATCCGTTCTTGCATAACCCAACGACCCGCATGAAATGCCGTCGTCATCATCCCTGCTGTACCCGTTTGCGTTGCCGTAGGGATCGCACGAGGGCGCACCTAAAAAAGCAACATCAATGTGCAGCTCACCCGAACGGATTGCGGATGCCCTTCCGCCATGGGAACGGAAAACAACCGGAAAATCCATCAACCCGCGTGAAATCTGCTCCGCAAGTTCTCCGCGCAGACCGGAAGTTTCAATGTGAGTGATGAGTCCGGAGCGGATGTGTTCAATCAGCGGCGCATGAACAGCCGAAAGCGACGACGCCGCAAGCGTCAGGTTTTTGAACCCCATCTCCGCAAGTTTATCAAGAACATTGTTAATGATATGGTCACCGTTGCGGAAATGGTGATGAAAACTTATCGTCATCCCGTCGCGAAGTCCGGATTTTTTTATTGCCTCCTCAAGGGAAGGAACTATCTTGTTGCAATCCTTGCAGCGCTGCTGAAAAGTTTCGGTATTTTTGCTGCGTGCGCCGTTGAAACTTCCGTTGTTCGCAATTTCGTTTATATGCGGAATTTTGTTGATATCAAAGCTCATTTCTGTCAATCCTCCACTTCATCGATTCTGCGTCCCGCCTCATATAGGTCAAGCAGCCGCTGAGCGCGAATGACAACGGGTTTGTCTATCATCTTACCCTTAAGGCTTGCAACGCCGCTGCCGCGTGCGTTCGCCTCCGCAATCGCATCCATTATTGCGCGCGCCTTGTTAAGATCCTTTTCGCTCGGCATAAAGACCTTGTGCAGCGGCTCAATCTGGCGCGGGTTGATAATGGATTTGCCGTCAAATCCCAGTTTTTTAATTATCGTTGCTTCCGCAACGAAGCCTTCTTCATTGTTCACATCGGAATAAACCGTGTCCAGTGCGGCAATGCCCGCTGCCCTTGCCGCATTGAGTATCATGCTGCGGGCAAAAAGCAGCTCAATGCCGTCCGAACGGGTGGTTTTAAGGTCGGTGACATAATCCTCCGCGCCGAGGGCGATTCCGATAAGGCGATCGCTCGCTTTTGCAATCGACGCCGCATTCAGCACGCCGTTTGCAGACTCAATAGCCGCCATCATGCCTGTTGTGCCGACGGGAATGCCCGCTTCCTTTTCAATGCGCTCAATCTCGCGTTCACAGTCGATAACATCCTGTGCGCTGTCCGTCTTCGGCAGGCGAACGACCTGCACGCCGGCGCGGACAACGGCCTCAAGGTCCGCAACTCCGAGTCCACTTGAAAGGTCATTGATGCGGACAACCGTTTCCTTCCTGCCGAAGTCCAATGTTTTCAACGCGTTGTAAACAAGCAGTCTTGCCGCGTCCTTTTCGGTGTAGGCAACGGAATCCTCAAGGTCAAACATGATGCTGTCCGCACCGTAAATATTCGCATCACGTATCATGCCGGGATTGTTGCCCGGAATGAACATCATGCTTCTTCTTAAACGATCTTTAATGTACATTTTCTTATATCCGCTTTTGCGGAGGCTTTATTCCGCATCAAAATATTAAATGTTTCGATACTCTGTTCCGCAAAAGCATCCTTCCTCCCAAGGATAAATCCGTTTAAACTTCCCAGCGGTAATCGCTGCGCTGAGCCGCACGGTAAATTGCGGCAATGGTGCGGGCGCGAACGGTGCAATCCAACGCACCTTTATCCACCGCCTCCACTTTTGCATTTTGAACATCGTATTCCTGAAGCGTGTCAAGAATAACTTTGCGTATCTGTTTGCCGAATTGCTGCATAACGCTGCTCGTGAGCTCAAGCTCGATCCCGCCCTCTGTGCGCGGCTCAAGCATTATAATTATGTCACTGGATTCCATCGTTCCGGCGGTGCTGTTAGTTTTAAGTTCCATTGTTTGTGATTGCCTCCCTGCGAATTCATTTTCGACAGTTTTCAAATCTTTTTTCATCGCGGGGCGGGCTGATATTTTCGGCCTGCCCCGATTCATATCCGAATTTTATTCGTAAAAACTTTCTCAGGCTGCTCAGGCAAGAGTCCTTTCAAGGTTTTCTCGGATGGCAGCAATAAACTTCGCGCTCGTGACGGCCTTCACGGAAGCGGGGTCATCCACAAGCCCGACAAGGTCCTTTGTCATGATTCCGCTGTTGAGTGTTTCAACGCAGGCTGCTTCAAGCTTGTCCGCGAAAGTTTGCAGCTCCGTAATGCCGTCAAGCTGTCCGCGTTTTCTGAGCGCACCCGTCCATGCATAAATGGTTGCCATCGGGTTTGTTGAAGTTTCTTCGCCCTTAAGGTGACGGTAATAGTGCTTTGTGACTGTTCCGTGCGCTGCTTCGTATTCGGTTGTGCCGTCCGGAGAAACAAGAACGGAAGTCATCATTGCAAGCGAACCGAATGCGGTCGATACCATGTCGCTCATAACATCGCCGTCATAGTTTTTGCACGCCCAGATGAATCCGCCTTCGCTGCGGATAACGCGGGCAACGGCATCATCAATCAGCGTATAGAAATATGTCAGTCCGAGTTTTTCAAATTCGGCGCGATAATTGTTCTCGAATTCTTCTTCAAACACGCGTTTGAACTCGCCGTCGTAAATCTTTGCGATCGTGTCCTTTGTTGAGAACCACAAATCCTGTTTTGTGTCAATTGCATATTTAAAGCAAGCCTTTGCAAACGAGCGGATGCTCTTTTCCTTGTTGTGCGCACCCTGCCACACCGCCGGACCGTCAACCTTTTGCACGGTGAGCGTTTTGGTGTCTCCGCTTTCGCCGACAAAAGTCATTGTGCAGGTGCCGGGTTCGGTCGTGTACATGTCAACGCTTTTATAAACATCACCGTAGGCATGACGGGCAATGGTAATGGGTTTTTTCCAGTTTTTGACAACGGGATGAATGGAATCGATGAGTATCGGTGCGCGGAAAACCGTTCCGTCAAGAATTGAACGAATTGTTCCGTTCGGGCTTTTCCACATTTCGGTAAGCTGCGGATACTCCTTCATGCGCTGTGCGTTCGGGGTTATTGTTGCGCATTTGACTGCAACGCCGTATTTGCGGGTTGCGTTCGCAGCGTCAACGGTCACTTTGTCCTGAGTTTCGTTGCGGTGCAGCAGGCCAAGATCGTAATACTCCGTTTTAAGGTCAATAAAGGGCATAATCAGCTCGTCTTTTATCATGCCCCAAAGCACACGCGTCATTTCGTCCCCGTCCATTTCGACTATCGGGGTTGTCATCTTAATCTTTTCCATCGGTATTTCCTTCCATGTTCAAATTTGTATTAATATTGTTCGGAAGCGGTGCGTTTCCGGAATCGTTCACGGAAACGCCCGCCGGTTGCTTTCGGTTATTATCCCGCTCTTTGCTTATTCCGCTCTTGCCGCATAATAGTTCATCAGGCATCCGTCAAGGATAATCTCCTTTTCATCCGGAGTAAGCCCCCTGAGGTGAAGCATGATATCGCACACATCACCGTTCTGCCTTATGACTTTTGCGGGAATGTTTTCTGTGCCGTTTTCAACCGCTGCGCGGATGCCGGGCACGAAAACGCAGTCGCCGGGTTCATAGTTGAATTCAGTTCCGTCGTCAATGGTAAACGGCAAAATGCCCCAGTTGATGCAGTTGCTGCGGTAGCGTTTCGTTGCATATTCATAGCAGATATTTGCGAAACCTCCCAAAACCTTTTGACAAGAAGCCGCCTGTTCGCGTGCGGAACCGTCACCGGGTTTGTTCGCAAACACGCATGAGCCGAACTGAGTATTGTTCGCAAGCTCTGCACCGTTGCCGACACGGTTCAGCGTTTCGACAATTTCCGCCGGCACTGCACCGCTGCGGCGTTCGCCTTCAAGTTTTGCAATTTCTTTCGCTCTGCCGACATATGCCGGTTCACGTCTTGACAAGGTAAATTCCGCAAGGCGCAGAGGGTTGCTGCGATAGGAGGACGTTTCGCCGGAGGGAATCAGCTCATCCGTTGTTGTTACCGGATCATGAATAACGGCAGCAAGCTTTACAAGCAGGTTCTCGGTCAGTGCATACATTTTGGGCCAGTCCGTAATGTTGGGACCCATCACAAGCTCAACCGACGGATCCGCTTTGCCGAAGCCGTAATAAATCCTTCTGTCGTATGCCGAAGAATCAAATTCATATTCCGGTACGGTGCATTCGTATTCAATATCCGTCGCCGCGGTAATCTTTCCTCCGTTCAGCGCGGTTGCGGCAATGGAACGTGCATCCATCAGGCAAACGCCCGCAAACTGACCCTCTCCGGGTTTTGAACCTTCCCTGTTGGGGAAGTTGCGCGTTGTGTGGCGCAGTGAAAGGCCGTTGTTGGCGGGAACATCACCCGCACCGAAGCACGGACCGCAGAAGCTGGGCTTGATTATTGCACCGGCGGAAAGCAAGTCGCCCGTCGCGCCGTGTTTTGTGAGTGCAAGCGAAACGGGAATGCTTGTCGGGTAAACATCCAACGCAAATTCACCGTTCCCCGTGCTTCCGCCGCGCAGAATATCCGCAGCTTCGGCGATATTGTCAAACAGACCGCCGGAACAGCCGGCAATAACGCCCTGATCGGCCCAAACGCCGCCGTCGTGAATCTTGTCAACAAGCTTCACATTCGCCTTCGGGAAGCGTTTTTGCGCATCCTGCTCGACTTTTTTAAGGAGTTCTTCCGCATTCTGCAGGAATTCATGAATTGTGTATGCATTGGAAGGATGGAACGGCAGGGCGATCATCGCCTCCTGCTTGCTTAGGTCAATCGTAATCATTCTATCGTAATAAGCGATCGCACCCGGATGCAGCTTTTTGTAAGCCTCGGGACGTTTATGAGCTGTATAGAATTTTTGAGTTTCTTCATCCGTTTCCCAAATTGAGGAAAGGCAGGTTGTTTCCGTTGTCATAACATCGATGCCGTTTCTGAAATCGATGGGAAGGTTGGCAATGCCGGGGCCGACGAATTCAAGCACACGGTTGTTTACGAAACCGCTTTCAAACGTTGCTTTAACAAGAGAGAGCGCAACATCATGCGGTCCGATGCCGCGGCGGGGTTTTCCCGTCAGGTACACAAGCACAACCTCGGGCATGGGCGCATCCCAAGTGTTTTTAAGAAGCTGCTTTGCAAGCTCCGGTCCGCCCTCGCCGACGGCCATGGTTCCCAATGCACCGTAGCGTGTGTGCGAATCGGAACCGAGAATCATGTTTCCGCAGGCCGCCATCTGCTCGCGTGCGTAAGAGTGAATTACGGACTGGTTTGCGGGAACGTAAATTCCGCCGTATTTTTTTGCAGCGGAAAGTCCGAACACGTGGTCATCCTCGTTTATCGTGCCGCCGACGGCGCACAGGCTGTTGTGGCAATTGGTAAGCGCATAGGGCATCGGGAATTGCTTCATTCCAGAAGCACGCGCCTGCTGGATAATGCCGACATATGTGATATCATGCGACACAAGCGCGTCAAATGTGATTTTGAGCTTCTCGGGGTCGCCCGAAGTGTTGTGCGCCTGCAAGATTTTGTATGCCATGGTCTCGCGGCGTGCCTCTGCCGGAGGCACCGGAACGCTCTCACAGGGAACGCCGTTCACAAGGTACATGCCGTGCTGAATAAGTTCGATCACTGAAAAACCTCCTGTTTCCGATTCTGTCGGATTTTGAATGTTGTATGCCGAATTTGTTCGGCGGTTGAAATGAGCTGAAAAGTTTCCGAAAACAGCCGTATAAACAAAATGATTCCGCTTCAGCCGGTCGTAATCGGGAAGACGGAATCGAGACGCAGTGCAAAGGTAACACCCTTTTTGTGAATGCTGAATCAAAATCCTTTTGCAGAACTCGTTCATCCGGGATTTTTCATCCCGAATTTTTGCAAAAATCAAACCGTTCAGCTCACACCCGGTTGTTCCCAAAACAAAACGCGACTGTGCATAATCCATTCAGCCTCCGGTGACGGCAGAAGCTCAGGCCTTCTTTGGGTAATCTGACTTATTTCGAATGTTTTTATCTCTATATTTCATGCATTATCGATATCAAAATATCGATATACTTTGTTTAATAAAAAACAAAAACAATCCGAACTTCACAGTGACCGACTCGCCGGGATTTGCACCCGATTCCCCCTTTGCGTAACGCAGGAAGAAAGCCTGTTCTATTCAGTTGCAGCTGCGACGGCAGCATTACGCTGCACGGGATGCAGGGACGGAATACAGCTTTCGCTCAAACTTATTATATCATTTTTTTGACGCATGTCAAGTTTTTTATTCGTTTTTTGTCAAATAATTTCATTATTTCGATCGTTATACTATCGATAATTCGACTATCGAATAATTTCGAGCAGAGCAAATTTGCATTCGTTCAAGTATTTTTGTTTCAAAAAGCAAATATAATTAATCAGCCGAGCGGAATTGCTTCCGCACAGACGAAACGCCGCCCGCAAAATTTTCTCGGAGGAATTGAAACAACAATGAAATCAACATGCTGTCATACCGCGCGATTTTCTGCGCTTATACTCGTTCTGCTGACGATTGCAGCCTTGTTCTGCGGCTGTTCCGATGCACCGGACTGCGTCACGACTCCGCCGCCGGCCTCATGCAGCCCCGTGCCGACTGCCGTGCCGACTCCCGTCTGTTCCGCACCCGCAACCGCCGACGCCGCACCTGATGGCAAAAAAGTCAATAAAACTCTTTATTATCTGACCGATGAAGGCTATCTCCTTCCGGTTGTTGCATCCGTGCCGCAGCAAGCGGGCATTGCAAAAGCCTGCCTTGCAAAAATGACTGCTTCGGACGAAAACCGCGCCGCACTTTCCAAAAACGGCCTTAAAGCCGTGATACCGCAGGGGGCGGAGATTCAGATAAGCATTCAGAACGGCGAAGCGCGCGTGAACCTTGTGAATCTGCCCGTCATGCCCGATTACGACAGTGAACAGCAGCTTTTTGCCGCCGTTGTAAACACGCTCACTGAGTTCGATTCGATTGAAACCGTTTCAATCTTTCTGAACGGCTGCAATGACATCACCGCAAACGGCAGTCTTCCGCCGCAAAAGCACGGCAAATATGCCCTAAACGTTGAAAACGCCGAAATTGCGACCTCCGGTTCGGCTAAACCGCTGACACTGTATTTCCCGAATGAATCCGGAAGCCTGATGATTCCCATAACACGTTACGCGGAGGGCAGCACGGATTTATACTCCTGTATACAGCAGCTTGCAGCGGGAACGGAGCTGCGCGGGCTTCGCAGCTGTTTTCCGGAAAACACGCTTGTTCTCGGAGCGGTTATCGAAAACGGCATTTTGACCGTGAATCTTTCATCCGATTTTGAAACAGTTGCAAATGATGCAGGGCTGCTCAATCTTGCGACCCAGTCCGTGTTGTTGACTGCTCTGCCCTACGGCAGCATCAACGAAGTGCATTTTGCCGTGAACGGAATTCCGCTCAAAATCGATTAACGGAACCCGCGCAGCCGAATCGATTCCGTTTTTAAAAGCAAAAAACAATGACTTATCACCCCTCTTTTAAAGACTGCCGCAGCGAGCACCTGCTTTTGCGGCAGTTTTTTTGCTGCGCAATACCGACCTTTCGGGCACATGCATTGCGCGTCCGAAATCGGCGCACGTTTTTTTCCGCAGTGAATTCAACTTTTCAACAATTCTGCATGCACACTAATCCGTACTGTTCAAATTCGGTGAAATTTGTCACAAAATGTTAACAAATAGATATTGAATCCGTCTTAGAAGCATGATATTATGCCGATAACGGAAATCGTGCAGCATTTTGTCCGGCCTTTTATTGCCTGAATCATGCCGCCCGTTCTCTGCTAATAATGATAAAGGAATTTTTGCTTCGGCATTTATGATTATGAAATATTTAAAGAAAATTATCGGCACTCTGCTGTTTGCAGCAACAGTTTTCCTCACTGCGTGCGGCCCGTCCGGAAGCGGCAGCGGGAGCATCGTCGACATCGGCGGCTCTTCCGCTCCGAGGCCGAATGTTTCAGGCACACCCGATTCGGCGGAGACGCCCGCTCCGAGTATGCCCGCAACAGACGTTCCTGCAACGGATGCAGCCTCGCAGGCTCCGACCGCAACCCCGGCCTTGACTCCGGAACCGAGTTCAACGGCAGCACCTTCTCCCACAGATGCTGTAACGCCGCAGCCTTCTTCGCAGCCCAACACCGGCGGTGCGAAATATATTTATTTAACCTTCGACGACGGTCCATGCGAGAACACCTACCGTGTTCTGGATATTTTGGACAGATACAACGTCAAGGCAACATTCTTCACCGTCGGATATTTTGTTGACCGTCGTCCCGAAATCGTGCGCGAAACCGTCAGCCGCGGGCATTTTGTTGCATGCCATTCCTACACGCATGATTTTCCGACCTGTTACGCCTCTGCCGATGCGTTCATGAAGGAAATCGACAAATGGGCAGCGGCATATGAAAAAGCAGTCGGTTCACCGCAAACGAACATCCGCGTTCGCTTTCCGGGCGGAAGCACAACGGGGCTCTGTCCCAAGGACATAAAGGCGGAAATCAAAGCCCGTCTTGCAGAAAAAGGTTACGCATGGTTCGATTGGAATGCCGGCAACAACGACCGTTGGCCGCAGGGCAATGTCAATCACCTGCCCACAAAGCAGTACCTTCTTGAATCCTACCGCAAGAGCATGGATTGGCACGAAAAGGAAAACAGCCCGCATGTTGTGTTCCTTTGCCATGACACCTGCGGCGACACCGTGGATGTTCTTCCGGAAATGATCGAGGATCTCATCGCCCGCGGATACACCTTCCGCACGATCGATATGTATCCCGAAAAATAAAAATTCAATCAATGCTTCCAATAAAAAAACCGCTCATTGGGATAGTTTCCAATAAGACAGTATAAAAACTTAGGAGTGTCTATATGGGGTTATTTGATTTTCTCAAGAAAAAGAAACTCGTCCAATCTTCTTCTGACATAGAGCAGGAGATTCCTATCTCTCAAGTTACCCAATATGGGGTGCCAGCACCGTCTGTGAAAAAAGAGGTCGTGGCAAAAACACCTCTTGTAGAAATCTCTGTTGAGCAGGACGGTCCGCCTCCCTTGAGTGCTCTGCTGAAAACAGCAACGCCAAGCAAACAAGGCCTATACCCTCACGAGATAATGATGCTGGAGTATGCTCCACATTTTAAGATCTCTAACAATACCTTTCAGAACTTTTGGTATTGGCAATACTCTGTAACAGAACCTCAAGCCATTTTGGATTCTCTATTTGAGAGGGGTTTTACAGAAGTGGGTGATTTAAGATCCGCATTAGAAAAGTTGAAACTCCCTGAAATCAAAGAAGAGTTGAAGCTTATCAATCAAAAAGTTACAGGAAAAAAGGCTGATCTCATTGATAGACTGATGGAGTTTGGAAACCTTGATGATTTGGACAAGAAGTATTCAGAAAGGTATTATGCTCTTACTCCCAAGGGTGAACAAGAGCTAAAAGAAAACCAATACGTTTCCTACCTACATAGGAACAGATATATGAGTGTATGGGAGATGAATCAAAGAATTGCTCAGACTCATTATCCTTACAGAGATATCCTGTGGGGCTATTTCAATGAGCAGGCAGGGGTTCATTTCCAGAATTTTGATTTTGGATTGTATAGAAATATTCGTTTGAATATGTATCAGTTCTTGATGGAAGAAAACAAACCCAAGACTGCTTTCCATATGTTGTGTGAAGTTCTTTCCTTTGATTTGAGTGGCTTGGGTAATAACGAAAAATCCTTGTTTGAGTGGGAAAGAAATGACCCCAAATATTACCTTATGATTTATAAGTCAAGAGCAGAACACTTCTTCCCTTATGAAAACACTACCTTGATAATTCCTCCTGCAGTTTCTGCTTGGTTCGCGGAAATGCAGACCACTTTTGGTTTGGACGATAAATCTTATAGAAATGCTATTCTGAAGGAGCTACAAGAGACTCATCCTCCGCGTAGGATTTTTACTGATGAGGAGTGTGCTGACATAATCATTGCAGATATCCACAGTGATACTGATACTCTATCTGCTATTTATAGCAAAGCAGAAAAGAGAGAGAAAGCGAGACTCAAAGGAATCATGTCACGCATTTTTCGGTAGTAGATTTATGAAACGCTATGTATACCATGATGCTGTCATACTATCTCTGTATGGTTGACAAACAATAGAGCAAGATTCTACCATGAGTCCAAATTTTGCCTTTGCTCATTTCGCCCTTATGGAATCTTGTTGGGGAGTGCCTTCCCCAAACCCTGCTATTATGAAAATCGGGTAGAAGCACGTTTGTGGCTTCTACCCGATTTATTGTACTGTTTTATTGGAAGCTACTCTGCGAGCGGTTTTTTTCAGTTTAAGAGTTTAAGCTTTCGGCGGAATGCACGAACAGATTCCGCCGCGATATTTACCTTGAGCCTTTGTCGTACGGAATGCCTTCCGCTTTCGGTGCAAGCGACTTTTTAGAAGTGAAAGCAAGCACGATGAGGGAAATTATGTACGGAAGCATGTTGTAAACAGGCTTTGGAATATTGAGCGCAGTCAGGAAGTCGAATCCGCTGTATACGTTTGCAAGTGCGCGGAAGAATCCGAACAGCAGTGCCGCAATTGCAATGCGCAAAGGTTTCCACTGACCGAAAATCATTACTGCAAGCGCGAGGAAGCCGAAACCTGCAACGCCGACTTCAAAATTGCACATGCTGACGCCCGCCGTAACATAGGCAATGCCGCCCAATCCTCCCACGGCTCCGGAAATGAGAACGCCGCTGTAACGCATTTTTTTAACGTTTATGCCGACGGAATCTGCCGCCTGCGGATGTTCGCCGCATGCCATCAATCTGAGTCCGAAGCGTGTTTTGTAAAGCACGACCCAGCCGACGGCAAGCGCAGCAAATGCAAGCACCATAAACCAGTTGAATTCCGTTCCTTCAACAAGTGCAAGAGCTTTTTTGTTTTCAACAAAAGCGATTCGCGCCGAGTTGTCCGCACCGGATGTTGTCGCAATGTTGTATGCCTTTGCAATAACGGTTGCAAGCGCAAGACCGAGCATGTTCATTGCCGTGCCGACAAGCGTCTGATCCGCCTTGAAATTGATGCTTGCCACGGCAAGAAGCAGCGAGTATATCATGCCTGCCGCAATTGAAGCCGCAACCGTCAGCAGCAGTATCACAATCCCGGGCAATTGCGGTGAAAGGTTGTGAAGCACCATCACGCCGCCCAACGCGCCGATCACCATTATGCCCTCAAGCCCGATGTTGATAATGCCCGAGCGTTCCGAAAAGCAGCCGCCGAGTGCGACAAGCAGCAAAACGGACGAAAAAACAAGTGTGTATTGAATCAAAAGCATCATCAGTTTTGTTCCTCCTTTGTTTCTGTTCCCAACGCTGCCGGTTCGGCCTTTGCTGTTTGTTTTTTGTTTTTTCCGTCAATGCGCACATTCATGCGAAGCTTAAAGAACAGAACAAAGCCGCAGAGATAGATTATCAGCGATGAAATCAGGTCGGAAATCTGTGTCGGATAGAGGCGCGTATCGAGAGAACTGCCTCCGTCCGTGATATGCTGAATAAAATAGGAAGAAAAAATCGCACCTATCGGATTCAGTCCGCCGAGAAACGCCGCCGCAATGCCGTTGAAGCCCATTGCGGGAACGGAGCTTTGATTGATGTCCCACTCCATAAAACCCGAAAGAAACATCATTGCCGCCGCAATGCCCGCAAGCGCACCCGCAATGAACATCGTCAGGATGATATTGCGTTTTTCACGCATTCCGCAGTACTTTGCCGCATTGCGGTTCAGTCCCGTTGCCTTTATCTCATAACCGAATTTTGTTTTTTCAAGAACGACCCAAATGATGATTGCAATTATTACCGCCATCGGTATCGCGATCGTCGCACTTTCGCTGCCGAAGACCTTATTCAGTCCGAGACTCGGAAGCAGAGCGGAACTGTTGCGGCTCACAAGCGTGAAGGTGTCCTTGTATCCGACAGGGCAAAAATCCTTAAGCACCGAATTCACCGCATAAAGGCTTATCCAATTCAGCATTATGCAGGAAATGACCTCGTTAACGTTGCAATATGCCTTAAGCGCACCCGAAATGCAGCCGAGCAGCGCACCTGCGGCAGCCGCCGCAAGCAGGCATACATACCACGGCAATTCAAGCCCGAGCGCGCAATACAGTGCGGCACCCGCGCCAAGAACATACTGTCCCGCCGCGCCGATGTTGAAAAGCCCCGTTTTGTATGCAAAAAGAATGGAGAGACTGCACATAATCAGCGGCGCCGTTTTAACGAGCGTGTTTGCAAACTGCTTCATCCGCAATGCACTGCTTCGCCTTGCAAGGAAGTTTTTCAGCACCGCGCCGATCGCCTTCGACGCACCTGAAGGCTCAATTGCAAGCAGAACGATATAGCCCACAACAAGACCGATAACGATGCACAGCAATGCGGCAAGGAAGGATTGAACCCCCGGCTTTTTAAGCAGCCGGCGGAAAAAGCTTTCGCCCTGCACCTGCTGCGGTGCGGAATGCTTTCCGACTTTATTCGTGTTTTGTTCCATACTCTGCCCCCCTCTTTGCGCCTGCCATATAAAGTCCGAGTTCTTCCACGGTGGTTTTCTTCGGATCGAGTTCACCGACAATTTCGCCCTCGTACATCACAAGTATCCTGTCGGAAAGGTTCATAACCTCGTCAAGTTCAAGCGAAATCAGCAGCACCGCCGCGCCGTTGTCCCGCTGTTCAACAAGGCGTTTGTGAATGAATTCAATTGCGCCGACATCAAGCCCGCGCGTCGGCTGAACCGCAACAAGCAGCTTGGGCTTTTTGTCAAGCTCACGGGCAACGATAGCCTTCTGCTGGTTGCCGCCGGACATGCTGCGCACAACAGTCACCGACCCCTGACCCGAGCGGACGTCATATTGCCGAATCAGCTCATCGGAGTATTCGCGAATCGCGCCGCGCTTTAAAAAACCTGCGGGCGAAACAAACTGCGGCTCAAAATACCTCTGCAAAATCATGTTGTATTCAAGCGAATAATCCAACACAAGCCCGTGTTTATGCCGATCCTCCGGAATATGGCTCATGCCCAATCGGGAACGCTTGCGGATCGGTGCGGCGGTTATATCTTTTCCGCACATCTGCACCTTGCCTGCGCTCAGCGGTTCAAGACCCGTAATCCCGTAAACAAGCTCCGTCTGACCGTTGCCGTCGATGCCCGCAATGCAGACGATCTCGCCGGCACGAACATTGAAGCTGACGTTTTTGACCGCAAGATGTTTATGCAGCTTGGATTCAACGCAGACGCCTTCGGCGGAAAGGACAATTTCTTTCGGTTTTGCCTCATCTTTGTGAACCACAAAGTCCACATCGCGCCCGACCATCATGCGGGAGAGTTCCTCTTTTGTTGTATTCTTAACATCGACGGTGCCGATGCATCTGCCCTTTCGCAGCACTGTACACCTGTCCGCAACCGCCATGATTTCGTTCAGCTTGTGTGAAATAAACAGAATGCTCTTGCCTTCCGCCGCAAGGCTTCGCATGATTTCCATCAGCTCATCGATCTCCTGCGGAGTCAAAACCGCTGTCGGTTCATCAAAAATAAGTATTTCGTTGTTCCGATACAGCATCTTGAGTATTTCCGTGCGCTGCTGCATTCCGACAGTGATATCCGAAATGAGTGCATCCGGTTCGATTCGCAGCCCGTATTTTTCGCTCAGCTCAACAACGCGCCTGCGCGCCTCCGTTTTTTTCAGGAAACCGGCAGAGTTTGTGGGCTCAACGCCGAGGATGATGTTATCCAGCACGCTGAAAATTTCAACAAGCTTAAAATGCTGGTGCACCATGCCGATTCCGAGTGCGTTTGCATCATTCGGATCGTTGATTTCAACAGTTTTTCCGTCCTTGCGAATTTCGCCCTCTTCCGGATGATACAGTCCGAAAAGCACACTCATAAGAGTGCTTTTGCCCGCACCGTTTTCACCCAAAAGAGCATGAATCTCGCCCTTTTTGAGCTGCAATGTGATATTGTCGTTTGCAACGATTCCCGGAAACCGCTTTGTGATGCCGATCATTTCAACGGCATATTCGCAAGCATTTGTTCCTTCAACGTGCATTTTTTTCTCCGCAGGCAGTCCCGCGCCGCTTTGTTCTGTCAATCCGCTGTACCCCCTTCGACTTTTTGAACCGAGTGTTCTGAAAGCCTTATAAATATTATCTATTTTATCACATTTTCGCCCCTTTTTCAACACATTGCGGCTTATTGTTTTAATATTTCACTGATTAATTTTATTGCATTTTTTCTTCCGTGCCTCAAAAAAAGCAAAAGCCGCCGCGGAACATCATGCATCCCGCAGCAGCCTTATCGAACTTTCAGTCTATCATTTAATCAGACGGTTTTCGGGTGCCGCCCGCATTACGAAATTATTGATTAAAAAGCGCGATACGCATTATCTGCAATGCATCCGCAACGGTAATATTGCCGTCCGCATCAACATCCGCAGCGGGCAGCGCAGCTTCCGGCAGCATATAAACATTCAGCGCATGGCGCATGACCGTCAATGCATCGCCGACAGTAACCCTTCCGTCAAAATCAACATCGCCGGGAGTGCAGGGCAGCTCACCGCCCACGGTTGCCGTGATGGCAATATCGTCAAGAATAACACCGCTCTGATCGGTGCAATTGCAATGCATGAACGCAATGCTCAGTTCCTCTTCACCGGCGTAGTCGCTCAGGTCGCAGGTGTATTTGCGCCAATTGCAGCTGTCGAGAGTGATTGAATCGAGCGTGCCGAGAATTTCATAATCGTAGTACCCGTAATAGTTTTCGTAAATCGAAATCACGCAGACATCAATATGTTCCGCATAAAAATCCTCGTCGAATGCGCTGAGCCAGAAGCTGAGCTGAACGTTTTCCGCATCGGCGGGAATATCGAAGTACGGTATGCAGACCCAGTTATCGGGCGTGAGCGGACCGGAAGAGCTGTATGAAAGCGAATAAAGTGCGCCGGGCGCATTGTGGCCGCAGGACGTGTCCCAATGCCAATAGCTGCCGTCACCGTCCATGTCGTCGTTCCACCATTCGTCACTCGGAAGCTGTGAAAAATCCTCTTCAAAAATCGTGAATTCCTCTCCCGGCTGCGGTTCGGCCGTCGGTGCCGCCGTCTGCACGGGTTCGCCGATTACAGCAACGTTGTCAAGATAACCGCAGTCCGCACCGGAATTGTTCGATGCATCCTTGTTGTATGCCCACTCCACGGTATAAGTTCCCGCCTCATCCGGAGTCCATGTGAAGGTTTCCCAGCCGAGCGGAGTGTTTTCCTCAACGCTGTGAATATAATCGATATATTCGCCGTCAACGATGAATACAAGATAATCCCACATTGCAAGCGCACCGGTCGTAGGTTCACCGTCAACATTCCAGTCAAAGGAAAGGCTCTGCCCTTCCGCAATCGTGACCTGTGCCGAAACCGCGCTGCTTGAATTGGGTGCGCCCGCGTTGCCGCTCTTTGCCGCCGTCCGCCCGTCAATTTCAACAACCTGCCACGGATACGCCGAGCCGTTTGCAAACGCAATGCCGCTGCCCGGTGCATTCAGCGCAGCATCAAGCGCGCTGTCAAGCGGAACATTCCTGTTCGCACCCTCCGCAAGCACGGCAGTGCAGAATAAAAGCAATGCCGCAATGCCAATTGTGAGCCATGTCTTTCTTTTCATCATGTGTATCCTTCCGTATAGGTTATTTCCGATATTTGCTTTTTCGATATATCGGTTGGTTCATTATACCATTAATAAGCACACTTTGCAATGCAGATTGAGTTGAAAAGCAAAATCAATGTGAAAAATGAAAAACGCAAACCGAATCTGCCGATGCTTCCGCGGTTTGCGCCGGTTGCATATTCAAATTTGTTTTCTGCGGCCTCCGCCCGTCGGCAGTGCCGCCGTTTCGTTCGCCGTCGGTTCAAAAGCCCATTGCCGTTCGCATTGCAAGCAGTGAATCCGCCGCAGTAACGTTTCCGTCGCCGTCAGCATCCGCCGCCGCGAGTGCCGCACCGCTGAGGTGAACAACGCCGAGCGCGTGACGCATGATCATGAGTGCATCGCTTGAAGTGACCCTGCCGTCGCCGTCAGCATCCCCCGGAATGCCCGGCTGCGCTGCGAGAACAACGGAAAAAACTGCCGTGCAGCCTTCAATGTTCACCGTTACCGTCTGTTCGCCCGCACTGCCGCTGTTGAACCCGGTGCAGAATTCATCGGAAAGCGGCATATAGCAATCGCCCCAAACATTCGACCGCAGCCGCACGGCTATGCCCATGGAGCTTATCGATGTTCCGAGCGGGAACTGCATCGAACTCGGAAGCATCAGGCTGCATTCCGTATATCTTTCGCTGAAGCCCGCACAAAAGAGCTGAACCCAATGCTTTCCGTATATGCTGTTCGGCTCATGCTTCATGCCGACACCGACATGCTTATAGCTTGCGGAAAGGATGTTATTGCGGTGACCTTCACTGTTCATCCACGAGTTCATAACGGCAGCCGGTGAATTCTGCCCCGCTGCAATGTTTTCTCCCGCCGACTGATAATTGCCGATGCCGACTTCGTCAAGCACGGTGAAGCAGCTTTCGCCGTTCGGCCTTGTGTGCGAAAAAAGCGTCACGATCTCCCGCGCACGAATCTCCGCACCACTCTGAAGCGTTGAAAAAGTCGTCAGCGGCGACAGTCCCCTTGCAGAACGTTCGCTGTTCACAAGGCGCAAAACTTCCCACTCGTCCGCCGAAACGATCGACGGAATCACCCGCTCCGCTCCGTTCGCAGATTCAACCGTAATGCCCGATGCAGCGGTTTCGTTCGAGCCCGCCGCAAATGCTGCCGCAGAATTCAGCACCGCAAATGCGCAAAGCACGAATGCAAGCAATTGTTTCAAATACCTTTTTTTCATTTTTTATTTCCCCTTTCGGCTGTTCTTCGGCCGCCCGATTTCGCCGAAACGATTCTATCACCGGAAGAGAGTGCTGTCAATCGGAAATGCGCAATGTGAAATGAGCAATTAACAATGAGCAATTAGTAATTAGCAATGAGTAATTAAATGCAGACCTGCTTCCCCTGTTCAACCGAGAAAGGTAATTGCTGATTGCTCATTTCTCATTTCTCATTCCTCATTCCCGCAGGGTCGTATCAATCCCCCTATAAGGGGTTCAATAGTTGCACCTGGCTTTAACTGGGTGTATATAATTGCGCCAGCTATGCTGGTATTGTATCAATCCCCCTATAAGGGGTTCAATAGAACAAGATAATGCTCTTTTCAAAGATTATAACCACAAGCAATAGATATGTCAAGCGTGATCATCCCCATTCTATTGAAAAAACGGCGATATATTTGTTTGTGTTAGGAACGTTTTTAACTCAACTCTTCACTCTCCACACTCCAAATCCGTAAACAACTCCTCCACCGCTCCCCTCTCAAGGAAAGCAAATGAGCATTTCAATCCCCCTATAAGGGGTTCAATAGGAGGAAGAATGAAACGGATTATTTATAGAAGAGTTGAGTATCAATCCCCCTATAAGGGGTTCAATAGCTGATCGGCGATTGGGACGGAGCGTATCCTTGGTTGGATATGTATCAATCCCCCTATAAGGGGTTCAATAGAACAAGATAATGCTCTTTTCAAAGATTATAACCACAAGCGGTAGATATGTCAAGGGCGATCATCCCCATTTTATTGGGGAAATCGCGATATCTTTGTTTGTGTTAGGAACGTTTTTAACTCAACTCTTCACTCTCCACACTCCACACCCGTAAACAACTCCTCCACCGCTCCCCTTTCAAGGAAAGCAAATGAGCATTTCAATCCCCCTATAAGGGGTTCAATAGATGTAGCACCGTCCGCCTATCTCAAACCTAATCGTTGTATCAATCCCCCTATAAGGGGTTCAATAGTAAATACCCAATTTATATTTTTGGAGGATTTTTGTTATGAGTATCAATCCCCCTATAAGGGGTTCAATAGATGACAGTAAGTACTTTTTTATGCCTTTGACAAATGGGTCTCAATCCCCCTATAAGGGGTTCAATAGAACAAGATAATGCTCTTTTCAAAGATTATAACCACAAGCGGTAGATATGTCAAGCGTGATCATCCCCATTTTATTGAAAAAACGGCGATATATTTTCGGCAATCAAAATGACTACCGCCAAATATTACGGAAGTCGGCGTAATAGTTAAGCGTTTTTTTAGGGGTTGCCGAATATATACCTTGCATAACGGCTTGCGGCCGTGTATAATAATATCAACAATTCTTCAATTAAAGAGGCAACAATATGCTTTCAAACATTATTACCGTGCTCAACCTTCTTTTTCAGGCTGATAAGCTGAAGAAAAAAATTTTAACCCGGTTTCGATAAAATGGATGCAAAGGCAGCAGTTCTCCGGCTCGAAATCAATGGGAAACGATTTTGCAAGGATATTCTTACAATGAACTATGAGCCGATGCCCGCCGTCGCATTTGCTTCTGCAAAGCGCGGCGGAGGGTTTATCTCCAAAGCATAACGAACGAAAGGGACACCGATGTTTTCCAAAAACTTATCCATGCTGTCAAGATAGATGTTGCACAAAAGCGGACTCAGCGGCGCACCTTGAACAAGTCCCTTGAGCGGGCGTTCGGATTCGCCGTCAAAAAGAACGGGAGCTTTTACAAGGCACAGGATAAAGCTGCACAGCGCGGAATCATTTGTAATTGTCAGAAGTTTTGCTTTCAATCTATCGTGGCTGATATTATCGAAGCAGCCTTTCGGATCAAGCTTTGCGGCATAGCGATACTTGCTGCCGAGTTCGCAATATCGCGAAACTGCCTGGGAAAGCCCGCGCCCGGGGCGGTAGGCATAACTGAATTCGGAAAAAAGATCTTCGCATAAAGGTGTAAGTGCGTCAAGAACTGCATAGTGCAGCACAGCGTCCAATGCAGTAAGTTTTGCCAGTTTTCTGTATCCTCCGCCGCGTTTTGCGGAAGCGAACGCAACGGCGGGCATCGGCTCATAGTTCATTGTAAGAATATCCTTACAAAATCGTTTCCCGTTGATTTCGAGCCAGAGAACTGCTGCCTTTGCATCCATTTTATCGAAACCGGGTTTAAAATTCTTTTTCTTCAGCTTATCAGCCTGAAAAAGTAGGTTTTCAACAGTAATAATATTTGAAAGCATATCGTTGCCTCTTTAATTGAAGAATTGTTGATATTATTATACACGGCCGCAAGTCGTTATGCAAGGTATATATTCGGCAACCCCTAAAAAAACGCTTAACTATTACGCCGACTTCCGTAATATTTGGCGGTAGTCATTTTGATTGCCGAAAATATATCGCCGTTTTTTCAATAAAATGGGGATGATCACGCTTGACATATCTACCGCTTGTGGTTATAATTTTCGAAAAGAGCATTATCTTGTTCTATTGAACCCCTTATAGGGGGATTGATACAGTTTTGCTTTGAGTTCTTTATATTCCTCCTTCTTTTCCAATTCCTATTGAACCCCTTATAGGGGGATTGATACAATTTATCATACTCGTCATCGTTTACGTCGAGTTTATTCAGCTTAGCTATTGAACCCCTTATAGGGGGATTGATACGTACTCCGCTCCCTTTTGTTAGTTGCAAGTACTTTCTGCACCCTATTGAACCCCTTATAGGGGGATTGAAATGCTCATTTGCTTTCCTTGAAAGGGGAGCGGTGGAGGAGTTGTTTACGGGTTTGGAGTGTGGAGAGTGAAGAGTTGAGTTAAAAACGTTCCTGACACAAACAAATATATCGCCGTTTTTTCAATAAAATGGGGATGATCGCCCTTGACATATCTACCGCTTGTGGTTATAATTTTCGAAAAGAGCATTATCTTGTTCTATTGAACCCCTTATAGGGGGATTGATACCAATCGCCGATGAAGCCTTCATCGTGCATGTCTAGCACGACTATTGAACCCTTATAGGGGGATTGAGACCTTCAACTCCTGCAATCCTGCTTCACGCAGACTATTGAACCCCTTATTGGGGGATTGACATATCCCTGCGGGAATGAGCAATTAGCAATGAGTAATTAAAGTTATGCCTGCTTCCCCTGTTCGGCTGGGAAAGATAATTGCTAATTGCTCATTGCTGATTGCTCATTGTTTAAACGCTCTTGCTGCACACAAAAACCTTTGGTATAATACCCTTACCCGGTTATCCGGTTGAACCGGGCAAACCGACATCGGACATTGGAGGGAAAAAAACCGCAATGGAACACAAAAATAAGAAGATTTACCGTATTCGCGGCACTGCGCTGCTTTCGGCTGTTTTGGCGGTGCTTTTCATAATCACGGGCTGCACGGGCGGCAAGCCCGGAACGGTGACGGCTGCGCCGACCGGCACACCGAATTCCGCCGAAATGCCGACGGCAACTCCCGATCCGCGTCCGCATTTTGCGGAAGTCAAGCTGCCGTTTGAGCCGACACTGAATTATTTTGCCGCGCCCGAAGCTGTGCTTGAGGTTTTGACGGAGAATGAACTTCAGGGTTATCCTGCGGTCGTTGCGGCATACATGAACTATGAAACGGGCGTCGATCTGCCCGGGTCAAAAGACGATTATCCCAATCTGCTCCGCCTTATCGACATGTATTTTCCTGTTTTCTTTGCCGATATTTATGATACAACGGTTCGATTTTCCGAAGGTGAAAACGGGTGCAGGCTTGAATGGAGTTACTTTTCCTCCTCCCGCGAGGAACACAACACCCTGTTTCATCGGTTTGAAAACAGGGTTGCCGAACTGCTGAAACCTTCCGAAGGCGCAAAAAGCCGAATCATGCAGGCTGTTGCGGTGTATCAAAAGCTGACCACCGAAACGGAATATGATTTCAACGAAGAAACCGTCGGCGGCGAATCGGTGCCCGTCATGCGGCATTGCTACGATGCCGTCACGGAAGGCCTCGGCGTTTGCTGGTGTTTCGGACGCTCATACTGTTTCCTGCTTTGTCAGCTTGGGTTTGAGGCATTGACTGTGCACGGCATTGCGAAGGATCTCGGGCTGCACGAATGGACTTTGTTCAAATATAATGATGAATGGTATTATGCCGACCCGACATGGGACATAGGCGGCTCATCCCTGCTGTATTACGGTTTTACCGCCGACAGACGCGAACTGAACGGTTATATGAAAAATGCGGTTTACTATATGGAGGGCGAAAATCACCTTGCGGCGGATAAATTCGATGTTTCCGCGCTTACCTTCTCCGCTTTTTTCACGGGCGTTTGCTACGGAGATTCCTATGAACTCGATTACGAGGGCAACGCTGTTGTTTTCCACGTTGATAACGGCACCGAGGGTGAGGAACTCATCCGCTTCGAGCTGCCTGCGGACAAGGATTAAAAAGCATGAAGCAGACGGACGAAGCTGTTTTTAAGAAAAAGCTGCTCGAACTCGCTTCCCGCGCAAACGGCAGCGGACGCTGTACGTTCACGCCCTTTTTGGGGCTTGCGGAACAGAACATTCTGCGTTGCGCCGAAAAAGAGCTTTCAGGCGTTATTCGTACCGAATTCGGCGGCGCGGACGGCTGCGAACGCATAATGGTTCGTTTCGGCGACCCGGAGGACTGCGGCTACGCGTGTCCGTTTCCGATTCGCTGCATACGCGCCACACCTCGTTCAAAAAAATTTGCCGAGCAGCTCACGCACCGCGATATTCTCGGTTCGCTTATGGCTTTGGGAATCGACAGGAACCGAACGGGCGACATTGCCGTTCGCGAAAACGAGATTTATATTTTCTGCACGGAGCAAATCGCGCCCTATATTGCCGAAAATTTCGTTTCCGCACGGCGAACGGATCTCAGCTGCGATATTCTGCCCCTGCCGGACACTATGGAAGAGAACGGTTCGCCCGCGCCGCTGCTGCCGCCGGGATTGCTTTTCACCCTTCGCACCGTGCAATGCAATGTTGCAAGCGAAAGGCTTGACGCCGTTGCAGCGCAGGTTTTCCGCCTGTCGCGCGGGGGTGAGCTTCCGGAGCTGCTGCGAAGCGGAAAAGTGTTTATAAACGGAAGAACGGTTTCCGATGCAGGCCATGTGCTGAAATCCGGAGACATTGTTTCCGTCAGAGGGTGCGGAAGGTTCGTTTACCGCGGCATTGAACGCGAAACAAAAAAATCCCGTTTTTTTGTTAAAACGGAGATTTACAGCTGACAGCGCCGTGCTGCGGTTGTGTATATCCATGCCGAAAATTTGTATAATCCCTGCCGGATGTGCCGAATGCTTGCATAGCGGCGGGGTTTATGTTATAATTCCGCTATAATTCGGGAAATGTGTCCGAAATGCGGGCATGTTTGTCAAAAAAAGCGAACGTATCAACGGAGCCTGCCCGCTGCGGGAAAAATCGCTGCACTCAGTTTGTGGGCTGTAAAACGATATTTCTGCCTTTGGAACAGGCTGCCGTTCGATTTCGCAGGAGGGTGTTTTGCGCACGGGCTGCGTTTGAAATTCTGTTTTCCGACGGAAGCTTTCCGAACAGTTCGTGTGCAGGAATGTCCGCCGATGCATAATTCGGCGGAAGTTTTAGTTAAAATGGAAAATTTATTACCTTTATGTGTTTGTGCGCTGAGCCTCGCATTGCTCGCTGTTTTGGGTTGTGCCGAAAAGCGCAGGAACGAAGCAAACCGAAAGAAGCTCCGTGTTGCCGTAAACGTTAACGGCATTCGCGGCAAATCAACAGCAACAAGGCTTATCACCGCGATCCTTGCCGAAGCGGGTTATCGCGTTGTCGGCAAAACCACCGGCACCGCCGCAAGAATGATATTCTGGGATGCGGAAGATGAGCAGGAGGTTGTTCGTCGTCCCCACGGAATATCCATTTCAGAACAAATACAGGTCATCAACAGTGCTGTCAAACGCGGTGCCGATGCCCTTGTTTGCGAATGCATGGCTGTTCGCCCCGATTATCAGCGCGTATATCAGCATCAGATAATCAACGCCGGGCTGACGGTCATCACGAACGTGCTTGAGGATCACCTGGATGAAATGGGCCCCACAACCGACCAGATCGCGTGGGCGTTTGCAGATACTATTCCTTACAACGGCGCAGTCGTAATCCCCGACTGCGAGTATACCGAATATTTCAAGAGCGTTGCCGAAGAACGCGGCACACGCGTTTTTGTTGCAGACGATTCACTTATTTCAGAAGAGTATCTTAAACAGTTTGATTACAGGTTATTTCCGCACAACTGCTCGGTTGCGCTTGCCGCCGCCGATGCTCTCGGCATTGATCGCGAAACTGCTCTTTCCGCAATGCTGAAAGCCCATGCGGATCCCGGTGCGCTGCGGTTCTACGATATCAGCCTGCCGAAAGGTGATTGCTGCATTGTGAACGCTTTTGCGGCAAACGAGCCTTCCTCCTCGCTGGACATCTGGAACATCGTTTGCAGCGAACGTCCGGAACAATCCGCAAATCCCATCATACTTATGAACTGCCGACCGGACAGAGTTGACAGAACAAAGCAGTTTGTTCGCGATTTTTTCCCGAAGATTCCGAATGCTGTCATCATTGCCGCCGGCGAAAGCACGGGCAATATCACAAAGGCCGAAGCTCACGGACGCTTTCCGAATGCCGACAGGTACATCAATCTCGAAAAGCAATCCCCGGAAAAGGTGCTTGAAACGCTCAAGCCCCTGCTCCCGGGAAGAATCGTGATGTGTGTCGGAAACATCCACGGCTCCGGTGAACCGATTCTGCATGCTTTGCTCGAATACGGAAGACTTCCGCTTCCCGAGCCGATTTTCCGCGATCGCAGAAAGAGCCGGCATTGATTCCGCTTTTGGGCATTTCCCCCGAAAAGCAGAGAAAAAAAGTATAGCCCGAATGCGGCAAAAAACTTAAGAGGTTAAAATGACTGTAACAAATTTCTATCTGGCAATAATCATAGGAACCCTTATCAGCCTTTTGGTTGACGAACTGTTCGGAATTCAGTGCGGCGGACTTATCGTGCCCGGCTATCTTGCAATGGTAATCGACGATATTCCCTGCATCCTGCTCGTTTTTGCAATCAGCTTCATCGTTTACGTCATCGTGAATTATGTTCTTCCGAAATTCATGATTCTGTTCGGCAAGCGCAAATTTGCAGTGACGCTGCTTCTCGGAATTTTTCTGAAGCTTGTTGTTGAGCTGCTCTTCCCCGTTTTCCCGTTTGCAACGGTTGCATTCCGCGGCGTCGGCGCAATCACCCCGAGCTTGCTTGCAAACACATATTCAAGGCAGAGCATTCTTTACACGATCCCCGCAACGCTTGCAGCAACACTCGTAACTTACGGACTTGTGACGCTGCTCAGCACCGTTCTTGCCGGCTGATTTCGGCACGGCATTGAAATCGCAGAAATATTTCAAGGTTTTAACGGCAATGACTGAAAAAAACAAAACTCAGGAAATCATTACGGAAGCCTCCTCACAGGGGCTTACGGTTAAACAGCGGGTTCAGATCGGCAACCGCCGCAGTGTCAAGCGGCGCAGGAACTTTGTTCTGCCGCTGGTCTGTTTCGCGGTGCTTTTCGCGCTGATGTTCTGCATCGGCAGCATCGAATCAAACTCCGCCGCTTCGGCAAAATCCCCCGAAGGCACGCCTAACAGCGGGCTTCAGCTCACCTTCCTCGGAGATATCATGATGGGAAGGTACATCGGGCAAATGTGCGATGACAAGGGCTACGACAGGCTCTTCAGCGGCATTTCCGGCATTTGGAGCAACTCCGACCATGTTTTTGCAAACTTTGAAAGCCCTGTCCGCACGGGCGACACAAGCGGCTATCAAAAACGGCTTGACGGTATTCCGCTTATCGCAAGCGAGACCGCCGTGCTCAGTATGCAGGCGGCGGGCATCGATGTTGTCGGATTTTCAAACAACCACTGTTTCGACTACGGCAAGGCAGGGTACGACAATTCCCGTGCGTTTTTCGACAGCATCGGTCTGACCCATGCAGGTGCAACTCCGGATGACACGCAGCCCGATGTTCCTCCGTACACAGTCATAACGGCCGAAAACGGCAAAAAGATCGGTTTCATCGCCATCACCTCGGTTTACAGCCCCGAAACCGCGCACGGCGGAGTGCTGACAACAAACCATTTCATGTTCTATCGCTATATCACCGCTTCCGCACAGGCAAACGACCTCACGGTTGTTTATCTGCACAGCGGCAATGAATATACCGCCATACTGGATGACAAGCAGCAGGATGTTGCGCACAGTATCATTGATGCGGGCGCCGACATGGTCATTGGCTCTCATCCGCATAATGTTCAGCCTGTCGAACTGTACGGCAACGGCATTATCTTTTACAGCCTCGGCAACTTTATCATGGATCAGAGCAACACATTCACCCGCGACGGCATCATTGTTCAATACAACGAATCCGAAGACGGGCGCAGGTATTTTGAAACCATACCCATCCGCATCGATGACGGCTGCCCGCGTGTAACGACAAAAGGCTTCTATACGCGCCGCATCAACCGTATACTTACCAAGCTGCTCGAATCCGAAAGCTTTACGGAAACCGCTGACGGGCATATTATTATTGAACTTCCGCCGAAAGTAAACTTCTGAACGGATACTTCCGGCACCGATACAAACTGTTAAGGAGAAATTATGAAAGGTAAAAGCTGTAAAAATAACAGAACACGCGGAAGCAGACCTGCTGCAAGGATACTTGCTGCCGCATTGGCATTAATCTTTATCGTTCAGTTCGTCGGCTGCAATTCCTGCAGCAAACCGGGCAGCGATGATATCGACCTGCCCAACGTTTCCCTTGAACCTGTTCCTGCAACGAAGGGGCCGGGCACATCCTCTTCACCCTCTGTTGTCAACCGAAACGGTTATTCCGTCAGCACCTCAAACATCTATGCAACCATGGTCGCGGCTCAGGTGCTTGATGCGGGCGGAAACGCTGTTGACGCTGCTGTTGCGGCTGCATACACGCTCGCCGTTGTTGAGTCCTACGGCTCGGGCATCGGCGGAGGCGGCGGAATGCTCATTTACGACCCCAAAACCGATAAATATCAGTTTTTGAATTATCTTCCCGAAGCTGCCCAATCCGGTGCAAATTACCGTGATATTGCTGTTCCGGGCTTTGTTTCCGGCATGGAAACGGCAAACGAACTTTACGGTTCGTTCAGCATGGCGTCGCTTATGAACTACGCAATTTACTATGCGGAGAACGGATTCACCGTTGACGATGCGCTCATGTTCCGAATTAAAAACGCAAGAGCGACTTTTTCCGATCCCAACACGCCTTTTGCGGCGGTGCAAAACGCAGGCGACACCGTCGCCCTTCCCGAGCTTGCGCAGGTTCTTCGCCGCATATCCACCGAGGGCAGCTCCGCATTCTACACCGGCAGCGTTGCCCAAAGTGTTGCGAATGCAGCCGGAATGACGCTTGAGGACCTTTCGGCATATGAAACCCTGCTCACCGATCCGCTCATCGGCGAATTCAACGGATATGACGTCATCTCCGCTCCTGCTCCCTTCGGCGGCATGACGCTGATTCAAATGCTTAAAATGGGCGAGATTCTTGAAATTCCCGACCCCGACACCGATCCTTCCGGCTACCTCAAAAAGCTTACCCAGCTTACGCTCATCTGCGACAAAGAAAGGATCTCAAAAGTTACCGACACGCGCTTCAAGCGCAAAACTTTTGATTACCAAAAGGCAATCTCGGACGAATACATCTATAACATGCTTAACATGGATTATACCGATCACGAACGCGATACGGACGGGCAGGACACAACGCATATCTCCGTTATCGACAAAAACGGCATGACCGTTGCCTGCACGAACACGCTGACCCAGTTTTTCGGCTCAAGGCTCTATGTGAACGGATTTTTCCTCAACAATGCAAACCGCAATTTCAGCGGCGGCGTAAATAAATACGCACCCGGAAAGCGCACGCGCACATACATGTCTCCGACCATTCTCCGCAAGGGGAGTGTTGCCGAGAATAATGAGGAAATCATTGCTATCGGCAGTCCCGGCGGCAGCATGATTCCTGCCGTTCTTGTCCCTGTGCTTTTTGATATGACGATGTTCGGCGAATCCATGCAGGCGGCTGTAGATAAGCTCCGTGTTGTTGTTAAAAGCGCGAACTCCCTGCTTGTTGAAGTCGGTGAGGCGGAAGCTCCGCCCATGGTCGATCCGACAGGACAGGGTTACTACATCACCCGAATGGATCTCAATGCCTATTTCGGCAGTGTCAATGTTGCCTGCTACAGCTCCGCGAACGGCGGGTTCAGTGCAGGGGCTGATTCAAGACGAAACGGCAAAGGGTCGGCTCGCAATGATCTAAACTGACGAACCCTTTCAATTTCTCTGCCCTTTCGTCTTCGCGAAACGGCAAAGGGTCGGCTCGCAACGATCTTAATTAATTAGGAATTAGTAGTTAGAAATTAGAAATTATGGAAATTTAACACCGACTCGCAAAAAATTGCGGGTCGGTGTTTTTTAATCAAATCAGCTGCATTCATTTAATTAACTGCATTCACTTAATTAACTGCATTCACTTAAACTTCTATTCGAACCGTGCTCGGTCCTGTGCGGATTCAATTCAGATTCCCGCGCAGGAAAGCAGCAATTCCGCGCAAAACCTCATCTCTTTCGGTCTCGTTATGCATTTCATGCCTGCCTCCGTGGTAAATCTGAAGGAAAACTTTAGTCTTTCCGCTTTTTATAAGGTTATTGCATACCCGGCGCGGCCCTCTGCCGAAATTCCCGACAGGATCGGCGTCACCGGCAAGAACGTAAATCGGAACATCCGGAACGGCATCGCTCCATGTTTTTCGACTGACCTCGTCCAAACCATCAAACAAATCGCGATATGCTGCGCAGCGGAAACTGAACCCGCAGAGCGGATCGGCAATATAAGCATCCACAACCGCTTCATCCTTTGAAAGCCAGTCAAAAGCCGTGCGCCTGTTTTTCACGCTCATGACATACGGACCGAAAACAAGCCTGTTCAGGCGCGGGCTGAGCTGCTGCGCGCCCCGTCGGCGAATCTCCGCCCGTGCGGCAAGTTTTGCAAACGGCAAAAGCGGATTTTTCCCCGCTGTTGCGGAAAAGATAAAGGCATCAAACTCAGTTCCGTACCTTGACGCGCAGGCACGCGCAATGAAACTGCCCATGGAGTGCCCGTACAGTATCTGCTTTGCCTCCGGATATTCAGCCTTAAGGCGTCTGTGAACCGTCATAACATCATCAACAAGCGCATTCCATCCGTTTTCGGCTGCAAAAAAGCCCTTTTTATCCGCCTGTTGAATTGAATCGCCGTGCCCTGCATGGTCATTCCCGCAAAAAACATAGCCGAGCGAAACGAAATACTCCGCAATCGGCTGAAAACGGCGAACATACTCGCTCATTCCGTGAACAAGCTGAATCACACCGCGCACACTCTGCCCCGCGGCAGGCCGCCATGTGTGAACCGCAATATTGCATTCACCCGTTTCAGACGGAAAAAATTCAGTCGAGAACCCGATTTCTTGTTCCTTTGAATTCACATTCCCCATTTTTATTTGCCTTTCAGCCGAAAACATAAATCAGCGGAACGATTATCAGCGAAAGCAAAAAAAGCGCCGCCAGAATTATGCATATTATCCTTACAATTCGTTTTGATTTATTTGTGTTATTTCTCATAGTTATCCTCTTAGTACATATTGTTAAAAATTATAAACGACACGGAAGCAAGGCCGATCGCCGCCGCCGCAAGCAAAATCCGCAAAACTTTTTGAATGCGGCTCCCGTTTGAAAATGCCGCAAGAAAGCTTTCCGCCGCAAGCAAAGCCCATGCGGCATAAAGCAGTATCTCGTGCACCGAAAAACAGTCTTTTCGGACAGCCTTGATAATGACGCATGCAATGCAGCTCACCGCCATAATCACGGCCGTAACAAGGCTCAGCGTTTTCCGCCGTTCATCGGCGCGTGTATTTGCGGAAGACCGGGTATCTCCGCATGTTTGGTTTCTTTTTTTCATAAATTCAAATCTTTTCAGCTTAAAACCCTACAGCGCAATTTTACCGTTAAAATAGGACAGAATCAAAAAAACTGCGCTCCCTGCAAGCAGCAGAATGAGCAGAACGAGCAGCAGTGCGGCAATATCAATGCTTTTTTTGCGGACAAACTTTTCCCCGCGGTATACGCTGCGCTTTTTGTTATGCGCACGTTTCATCGGCTTAATATGCTTAATATACATCGCGTCGTTCCCTCCTTTTCGCCGTTTCATCTTTTTCAACAATTATTTTAACACATGCCGCACCGCTTTTCAATGCCTCGGCGGAAACATAACCTGCACTATGGGATCATTTTGACGGCTTGACGAATGCGCCGAAATGCATTATAGTATAGCTGTGGCAATGTACCTGCCCTTTCTTTGCGCCGGCATCGGTGCATTGCTTCAATTTCAAAGAAGGAATTAGTTGTTTTGGATAAATCAAACTCAAACATTTTCAGAAAGATGCTGCTTGCGCTTGCAGCGGGCGTACTCTCGGTTCTCGGCGGAGCATTCATGCCGCCTCTGCTGATACCCGCCGCAGCCGCGATCGGCTTTATCGGCAATGCATACGGCACACTGTATTGCGGGATCGCCCTTGCTGTCTCACTGGGCGGGATTGCGGCGCTTTTGTCATCCAATGTGTTGACAATGCTCTGTATTGCGGGCTTTGTGCTGCTGAGCTCCGTGACTCTCGGCATCGGGCTGCGCAAACGCCTACCCTATCGCCTGCTTGCGGTTCTTGTCGCGTTTTTTGCGCTTGCCGCGCTCTATCTCGACACCGCTCTGCCTTCACTGCTTGCAGGCAAGGAACCCTTTGCCGGCATTGTCGAGCTTTTTTATCAGCTTGAAGACGCATACAAACAAGCCGGTCTCGATATTTCATCGCTTCAGCTTTCAACAGAAGTTCTGCCGGAAGTTTTCTACGGTGTCCTCATTGCTCTTGCCGAAGGTGTAGGATTCCTTACAGTTGTTCTTGCAAAATGGTTCAGCACGAAAGCAAAAGCCGATGTTCGTCCGATGGCTCCCTTTGTCCGATGGCAGCTGCCTTCAAGCCTGCGCATCGGAATGCCGATGATCGCTGCTGCGATTATTCTGATGTTCATTCTGAATTACGGCGGTGCCGAAACCGTCATGAACACTGCTTTCGGCCTGTTTATGCCGCTCTTTGTGGCAACGGGCATTGCATCCTTCATCTATATCTTTTCGCGGAACCGCCCAAATCAGTCCGTCAGTCCGTTTGCTGTCGTGCTGATGATTTTTGTCATCTGCTTTTCGCCGTTTCTGCTTGCCGGTTTCGGACTTGTTGAGCTTTACACCGGGTTCAGGCTCAAGATGATGCGGGTGGATGATAAAATTCGCGCGGCGTTCGAAAAAGCGGAGCGGGAAGGCAGCAGTGTCGTTTCCGTTGATTTTGACGACGGTCAGGGGCCGCGAATCATTGCAGTGCGAAAAAAACGTGAAGATGACCCGGCAAATGACGATTTCGCATTCGGTGAGCCCAATCCGCCCAAAGATTCCGGAAGCTCCGATAAGTCCAATAATGACGATATATCGAAACACGGCAATTCCGATTCCGACAAGAATGCTTCGAGTGATTCGGATTCGAACGAAACAAAGCAATAAAGCATTCCCATGACTTTTATTGCATACATAAGTTTATTGTTGTAAACCGTCGTTGTTTTTAAAAGAACAACATAAATATATTATTAGGAGAAAAACTATGAAAATTATGCTCAAACAGGATGTTCACGGCACAGGCAAAGCCGGAGACATTGTTACCGTCAGCGATGGCTACGCAAGCAATTTCCTGATTCCGCGAGGTTTGGCCGTTCCCGCCGATGCAGGCACGATCAACGCCGCAAACATCCGCAAACAGGCCGCCAAGCATCGCGTTGAAGTTCAGCGCAAAAACGCACAGGCTCTTGCAGCGGACATGAGCAAGCTTTCTGTAAAAGTCTACTGCAAGGCAGGCGAAAACGGAAGGCTTTTCGGTGCGGTCACGGGCAAAGAAATTGCCGCTGCATTGAAAGAGCAGTTTGATATCACCGTTGACAAGAAAAAAATCCGCATTGACGAGCCTATTAAGGCTGTCGGCATTTACACCGTTTGTGCTCACATGTTCGAGCAGACCGATGCAAACTTCAAGGTTGAGGTTCTCGGCATTGCCGAATAAAACGTCATAACCTTCGTATAAGCGGAATCCGTATTCCGCCGTTCGGCATGAATCGAATCAAAGTCAATGCCGATATTTTAATGCATTGATTCAACAGGGAACTTTTATGGACGAAACAAACCGCACCGTGCCGCACAGCACGGATGCCGAAAAATCCGTTCTGGGCAGCATTCTTTTGTCCTCCCTTGCGGCTGAAAAAGCACTTGAAGTGCTCAACGCGGAGGACTTTTTTTCCGTTGCCCACAGGGACATTTTTTCCGCCATGCAAGCCCTTTACAACTCCGGCAAGCTCATCGACAACGTCACCCTTGTTGATATGCTTGAGCGGCAGGGCAAGCTGGATTCCGCCGGCGGCATGGGCTATATTGCCGAGCTTGCAATTTACACGCCCAGTGCCGCAAACATTGAGCATTATATCAGCATTGTTGAAGGGCATTCAATGCGCCGCCGCCTCATCAGCGTCGGTTCCGGCATTGCGCAGGACGCAGCGGGCAGCGAGAAGGAAACCGCTGCCATTCTGGACGATGCCGAACGCCGAATTTACGACATTGCAATGCGAAAAACGGCGGACACAATGGAGCCAATAAGCTCCGTCTATTCCCGCGTATACACCCAAATCGGGGAATACATGCAGAACCGCGGCCGACGCACAGGCATTGCAACGGGGCTTATTGACCTTGACGAACTGACAAGCGGACTCCAGCGCAGCGACCTTATTATTATTGCCGGCCGCCCCGCAACGGGCAAATCCGCATTCGCTCTCAATATCGCCGCCCATGCAGCCATACGCGAAGGCGCAACCGTTGCGGTATTCAGCCTTGAAATGAGCAAGGAGCAGGTTGTCATGCGTATCATGGCCTCCGAATCCGGCGTCAACATGCAAAAACTCCGCACGGGCGAACTCGGCGCAACCGAAATACTCAAAATTGCAGACAGATTCAACACCGTCGGCGAGGCAAAGATTCTGATTGACGACACCCCCGGCGTGACTGTTGCGGAAGTGCGTTCAAAATGCCGCCGCATTCAGGCAATTCACGGGCTTGACGTTGTTATAATCGACTACCTTCAGCTTATGCAGTCCGCAAAAAGCCAGGATTCGCGCGTGCTTGAAATCTCGGCAATGACGCGTGCACTCAAGATACTTGCAAGGGAGCTTAACGTTGCCGTTGTTGTGCTTTCCCAGCTTTCCCGCGAACCCGACAAGCGAAAAGATCACACTCCGCTCATGAGCGACCTGCGCGAAAGCGGTTCAATCGAACAGGATGCGGACGTTATCATGATGCTTTATCGACCCGCCGCCTATCCGGATACGCAGGAAGCCATGGATGGGGACAACACATCCTATATCAACGTTGCAAAACACAGAAACGGCGCAACGGCATCCATAAAAGTCATGTGGGTTCCCGAGCTCACAAAATATGCAAATTACGCGCCCGATCCGGATTAATCATCCTTTCGGCATTTGACTTTCGGCATTTGACCGCCGGCGACCGTTTTTGCGCCTCAAGCCAAACAACCCGCTCGGCGAACGCTCTGCTTCAATGATTCAATGCTTCAATGATTCTTTGGTGCGGAGCGTTTTTTGTTGCATTTCGGGCACGAAATTGCTATAATATTGCCATGGAAAAAACAAATGTTTCACAGCCTTCGGAGCAATATGCCTCCTTCGGCCTCGGCAGGCGCAATGTTTTCATGTGGCTTGCCTCGCTGTTTATGCTGCTTTCCGGCGCATTGCGGATCGTTTATTACAGCTCCCCCGTTGAGGACGCGGAGGGCGTCGATTCGACCGCTTTCGTGCTGTTTTTTGTCGTTCTGCCGGTCGTGTTCTGCCTTTGGTATGCTGCTGCGCTCATTTCAAAAGGCTCAGAGCGGCTTTTCACAACCTGCACTCCCGTATTTTTCGGCACGGCATTTTTGATTTACCGCGCCTGCATCCTGTTCAAATCCGGTGCTTTCGGCTTCAACAGCGGGATTCTGCTTGCGGCCAACATCGTTTTTTGCTGTATGCTTTATTTCATTTACCGCTTTGCGGTCAACACGGGCGCAAAACGCGCAAAATCAGTTGCCGCACGCCGATACATTGCGCTCATTGCTTTTGCGGCAGCGGCTGCGATCGTTTTTTGGCAAAGCGGGCTTTTGAACATCTTCAGGCAGCCCGAAGGCGGAATAACGTCCCTCCTCGGCGGTATCTCCCTGTTTTGCGCCGCATTGGCTGTTATCCTTGTTTTTATCGGTGCAAAGCTTAACTCCGACAACATGCCCCTCCCTGCCTGCGGCGATCGTTCGGACGGACGCAGGCTCCGCAGCCTTGACCCCATCAGCGGCGTCGGAGTTTACATCATGTCCCGCCGCAACGGCGCAAACAATCTTTTCAGGGACGGTTTCGAATGCTCCGCGGCGGAAAAATACATTCGCGAAAAACGCGAAGAAGGGCTTGACAAATTCGGCTATACGCACCTGCTGCTTGCCGCATACGTCCGCACCGTATCCCAACGCCCCGCAATCAACCGCTTCATCGCGGGGCACAGGATCTACACACGCGACGGAAAGATCATCGTCTGCATGGCAATAAAAAAGGATATGGCAACCGATGCCTCCGAAACCATCATAAAAGTTGAATTCCACCCGGAAGACAGCGTTTACGATGTTTACGAAAAGTTCAACGCCGCCGTTGAGGAAGCAAAGGCTTCCGAAGAGCTGAACAGCAGTTTCGACAAGCTTGCGGGTCTTCTGAACTTTATCCCCGGGCTGCTTATGGAATTCACCCTTTGGCTCATCCGCGTTTTTGACTATTTCGGAAAGCTCCCGCGCATACTGCTCAAACTCAGCCCGTTCCACGGCTCGATGTTTGTAACAAGCATGGGTTCGCTCGGCATTCCGCCAATTTATCATCATTTGTATGATTTCGGCAATTTACCGATTTTTCTCGCTTTCGGTGCAAAGCGAAGGGAAAATTTCATGCTTCCCGACGGCACTGTTCAGCAAAAGAAATATATCGATTTCACCGTCACGACCGATGAGCGAATTTGCGACGGCTTCTATTTCGCCTCATCCATAAAGTTCATGAAACGCTGCCTTGCCAACCCCGAGCGGTTGGACGAAAAGCCCGAATCCGTCGTTCGGGATGTTGACTGACGCCAAACACACAATAAACGGAGGTTAAAATGCCCGAAAACAAAAAGAATTCCCCTTCAACCGAACCCGTGCGCAGCAATGCTGCCGCTGCCGTGTGCGCGTTTGCGGTGCTTGCCGCATTCGCCGCCGTGCTTATCATTCCGCAGAGCCGCGAGGTCTTCAAATCCCTCTCCTCCGCCCACCCGTACATCATGGGCTTCATCAAATTCGGTCTGCTTGCAACAGTCGGCGAAGTGCTTGCCCTCCGTCTGCGCAAAAAAGCATGGGTTCTGCCCGTTTATACCGTTTGGCGCGTCATCATCTGGGGGCTTATAGGTGTTGCGATAACGTTCATGATGAAAACCTATTCTTTCGGCGTTGCAGGCCTTGTTGAATCCGGATATCTGCCCGGCGCAAAAGCGGAGTTTTGGAACAAACTGCTCTGCGCATTCTACACCGCCGCCGTGATGAACCTGACATTCGGCCCAACGTTCATGGCGTTTCACAAATGCACCGACCGATACCTTGAGCTGCGTGCCGAAGGCACAAAAAAGCCCGGACTCCGCCGAGTCATCGAAACGGTGGATTGGCACAAATTCGTTTCCTTCACGCTGTTCAAAACGATTCCGCTGTTTTGGATTCCCGCACACACTCTGACCTTCATGCTCCCTCCGGAGTATCAGGTCATTGCCGCCGCAACTCTTTCCATCGCTCTCGGAATCATTTTGAGCCTTAAATCCTGACAGACTGAATTCAGCCGCCGCAAACGCTGCCCGTTTGCGGCGGTTTTTTTATTCGTTTCAGCGTTTGATAAAAAATATATTTATTTTTCCGATGAACAAAACCGCGATTTTTGCCCTAATATTAATGAGGGGGAAAAAGCTGAGAGGTTCGAACCTCTCAGCTAAGCTGAATTTCGAACCCTTCAGCTAAGCTGAATTTCAAACCCCTCAGCTAAGCTGAATTTCGAAACCCTCAGCGGATGCACGTGCAGTGCTGACTGTACTGTTCAAGTCGGTTGCTCCGCATATAAACAAAGGAGGTGCTTTAAAGCATTCGCAGCGCGTTTCAGCCTTCATAATTCGGGGTGCGTTTGCGCTTTTGCGGAAAATCTACGCATAATTAAAATATATTTATTTTTTCGGTGAACAAAACCGCGATTTTTGCCCTAATATTAATGAGGGGGAAAAAAGCTGAGAGGTTCGAACCTCTCAGCTAAGCTGAATTTTGAAACCCTCGGCAAGCTGATTGCTGCAATGTTTCATTTGCCGGTAAAGGACAAGTGAAGCAGGATGGCAATATATTGTTAAATTCGATGAAATTTGCACAACCAAACGACAGGTTTCATCGTTGTATAAATAAAGGAGGTGTACAAGCCGACAGGAACGCATATATGAACAGTCCATTGTAATACGCCCCGGGAAACCATCCCCGGGAAACCACCCCCGGGAAACCACCCCCGGCGGCTTGGTGCTGTTTTGCGGCTGAAGCAGAAGAGTTCCTCCGCCATGACTCACTTTGTTAAAGAAAAAAATTGGAGGTATGAAAATGAAAAAAACTCTCTCTTTGATGCTTGCCTGCCTTATGGTTCTCTCTGCATTTGCTTTCGGAACATCAAATGCGGAAACCCCGGCTGAGATTACCTACACCTTTACCGAAACGGACGTTCAGCGCATTCGGGCGTTTCTGGACATTGAAACAAACGTCCCCGGAGTTACAAACGAGGATGTTATCGACGATTATCCTGAAAACGGAACCTTCCCGACTGAGAATTTTCTTTATTCTCCAATTGCTCACTACATGATTAACCAGTCCACCGCGGAAGTTTATTTTTCGCATGTTGCGTTTATATTTGATGTATGGTGCGGTGAAACAATTGAAGATCCGAACGGCGTTCCCTGCCCGGTTGAAACGATTTATACAATCAAGCCCGATGTTTACGGAATCTTTGATTTTTCCGATACATCAATGCGCCGTTTGTTTTCCCCCGAAGCAGGTCAGACGCACCTTGAAGGCGTTGTTCTCAACAACTGCGAAAACCTTATGAGCATTGATTTCCAAGGTCAGGAACACTGCACCAAGCTTTCCGCAGTCAACTGCGATAACCTTTCAAACATTACCGCACTTGACTGTGACTATCAGGAAATCACGGTTCAGCCCAGAGGTTTTTCCGAACCCGTTTCCGCAACGGTGCTCGGCGAAGGCAGCATCGGTATGACTTGCAGCTATTCCTACAATTCCTGCGAACTTTATGCAAAGAACAACGGCGAATTCCGCGGCTGGTATGTTGACGGTGAGCTTGTTTCGACCGATTATATGCTTTCCGTTGAATACGGCGAGGGAATCGATGTTGTTGCATGCTACACCGACGATTACTCCCCCGTTCTTCTCGGCGATGTTGACGGCGACAGCAGCGTTACACTTGCGGACGCAATTCAGGTTGCCCGCTGTGCAATCGGCGTAAGCACCCTTTCCGCAGAACTCCCCAATGCAGAAACCGCCGCTGATTTCGACGGCAACGGCAGAATCGATATGACCGACGCAATTCTTATCGCAAGGGTTGCCATCGGCGTTGCATAAAGCTTTTTCACAGCCATTCTCTTTACTTCTCACATACAGCAAACGCACCCCGAAACTCGGGGTGCGTTTGCGCTTTTGCGATATAAATAATCAATATCAGTTCATTTTGAGCGTTTTATACAGGTGAAGGTATTCCCCTGCACTTCTGCTCCAGCCGAAATCCGCCGCCATTGCGCGGGCGGTGAGCCTTTGCCAAGCTGCTTTGTCTCCGCAATAAAGCTCGATTGCAGCACGGGAAGCATTATACAGCTCGTCCGCAGAATAGTTTCTGAAGGAAAAGCCCGTGCCCTCGTCCGTGAAGCGGTTATAGGGAATGACAGTGTCCGCAAGGCCTCCCGTTTCGCGCACAACGGGAATTGCACCGTAGCGCATTGCAAGCAGCTGTGACAGCCCGCAGGGTTCGAATGCAGAGGGCATCAGGAAGATGTCCGCCCCGGCATAGATTTGCCGCGCAAGCGAATCGTTCATCTCGGCACGGAAGGCAACCGAAGAAGGATTTATTGCGGCAAGGTCGGCGAACATGCGCTCGTATTCCGCATCACCCATGCCGAGGATCACAAGCTGCGCACCAAGATCCAGCAAACCCGGAATCACGGCGCGGAAAAGGTCGAGTCCCTTTTGGTTTGTCAGACGCGAAATCACCGCCGCAACAGGCCGCTCCTCCGACTGTTCAAGTCCCAAAGCCGTTTGGAGTGCGGATTTACATTTTTGTTTGCCCTGCGGCTGATTTTTTGAGAAACGGCTGCAAAGAGCTTTATCCGTCCACGGATTGTACAGCTTTTTGTCAATGCCGTTCAGGATTCCCGCAATGTGTTTATGCCGCAGCAGCCCATCCAGAGTTTCGCCGCAGCGGGGAGTGCAGATCTCCTTTGCATAAGTCGGGCTTACGGTTGTGACCGCGTCGGAATAGATGATTCCCGCTTTCATGCAGTTGATATTGCAATAGTACTCGATTTGCGCCAGTGCATTCTGCCCGAGGCTCAGCAAGTCATTCACAAGCATCGGGTTCATCAACCCCTGATAGCGGAGGTTGTGAATCGTGAACACCGTTTTAACGCGGGAGAATTCCGGCAATGCGGAATATTGCTCCCGAAGCAGCAGCGGGATCATGCCCGTTTGCCAATCGTTCAGGTGAATGATATCCGGCACAATATCCAGCTTTTGCATTATTTCAAGTGCCGCTTTCGAAAACCAGCAGTAACGCTCCGCCTCGAAATCGCCGCTTGAATAAACATAATTCTGCTTAAAATAAAACTCGTTGTCCGCAAAGTAGAAATCGATACCTTCACGGTGGATTTTCTCAACGCCGACATATTGCTTCCGCCAGCCGAGCTGAATCGAAAAGTCCGTAATATGCTGCATTTCTTTGCGGAATTGCTGCGGAATCATGCTGTATTTCGGAATCAGAACGGAAACCTCCGCCCCGAGCTTTTTCAGCGCGGCAGGCAGTGCACCCACAACATCCGCCAATCCGCCCGTTTTTATGAACGGGACACATTCACTTGCGACAAGAAAAATTTTCAAACCCAATTCCTTTCCGTTTGCAATGTTTTTTGTTTCCGTTACCGTTGATTATTTGTATACCGCACGTTTTTTCCATGTTGACGGCACAAAAAGCAGCAGCAGCGGCCAAAGTTCGAGCCTGCCCGCAAGCATGTCAAAAGTCAGCACCAACTTTGAAAAATTGCTGAGCGGAGTAAAACTCGCCGTCGGTCCGAATGCGTGGAATCCGGGTCCGATATTGAAAATGCAGGCAAAAACCGCCGATAATGAGGATTCAAAATCAAAACCGTTTGCCGAAACAAGTATTATGGAAACGATAATTATTCCGATTATAACCGAAAAATAAACCGTGACCGAACGAACGACAGGCTCCGAAACAACTTTTCCGTCCAGTTTCAGCGAACGGACATATTTCGGGTGAGCAAAGCGGCGAAGCTCATTGAACGCGTTTTTAACCAAAATCGCAACGCGGGAAGTCTTGATTCCGCCGGCCGTTGAACCCGTGCAGCCGCCGCAAACCATCAACAGCAGCATAATGCATTTTGAAATTGTCGGCCATTTGTCGAAATTAACACTGGCGAAGCCCGTTGTGCTGTACACCGAAGCGGCATTGAACGCCGTATGGTGCAGTGATTCGCCGAACGAACCGAATTGCCCGATGTTTGCAACCGTCATCGTCAGCACGGCGGCAAAGAATATGCCGAGGAACCAGCGCAGCTCCTCATTATGTGTCACGTCGCCGATTCTGCGCATTAAAATATAATAATAAAGGTTGAAGTTGACAGCAAACAGCAGCATGAACACGGTCGTGACCGTTTGAAGGTACGGCGAAAGCCCGATGAAACCGGCGTCATAAACCATGAAGCCGCCCGTGCCCGCGGTTGAAAGCGCAGTTGTGAATGCCTCATAAACGTTCATTCCCCCGAACAGAAGCATCACAGCCATCAGCACCATTAATGCGAAATAAATTGAATACAGAATGAGCGCGGTGTCCTTTGCCTTTGCAACCAGTTTGCCGACGCTCGGCCCGGGAACTTCCGCGCGCATCAGGTACATTGAGCGTTCCTTTGAAAGCGGCAAAACAGCCATTACAAAAACAAGAACACCCATACCTCCGATGAATATGATGAAGCACCGCCAAAAGCCTATGCCGTGCGGGATTGCGGATATGCCGCCCGAAAGCACGGTTGCACCCGTTGTTGTGAAACCGGAGGCCGTTTCAAAAACTGCATCCATGTAATTTGTAAAAATCCCGCCGAACATGAACGGCAGTGCGCCGAGCAGGGACATCACTACCCATGCAAGCGCAACAACAACGAAGCCCTCCTTTGCAAAAAAGGTCGTGTCCTTTGGTTTCACAAGCAGCATACCGCCGCCGACAGCCGCCGTTATTGCTGCGGAAGCAAGAATTGCCAAAAGATCCGTGCCGCCGCTGCATACCGAAACCACGGCAGGCAGGAGCATCAGTGCCGCCATTATCAGCAAAATCTTGCCGAGCATATTTAAAACAAGGCGAAAATTCATTTTTATTACTCCACGTTGTAATCACGCTTATTTCCGTAAACCGGTCAGTCACGCTGCAAAGAATCTCCGTCTTTTTACTGAAGGTTCTCCGTCAATACATCCGTCAGATCGTTAAACAGTATATGCTTTGTAACAACAATTACCTGATCCCCTGCTTTTATGCAGTCATCGCCGCCCGGGATTATTGTTTTTTCGCCGCGGACAATGCAGGCAATGAGCAAATCCTTGTGAAGGCTGCGCTTCAGTTCCTTGAGCGGCCGCCCGTACATCGGATGATTGCCCTTTGCGGAAAACTCAATCGCCTCGATCTTGCCGCCCACCATTTGATGAACGGTTTCCACATTGCTGCCCTCGGGGCTGCAGTCCATTGCACGGACGAACGTCAAAATCTGGTTCGCCGTTATCGTTTTGGGCGAAATTATGCAATCGAGCTCGTTTTCCGGAACGATGCTGCAAAGTCCTTCGTTGTTCACCTTTGCAATGACGCGTCCTGCGCCCTGCCACTTTGCAAAAAGTCCGCTTATGATGTTGTTCTCGTCCATACCTGTGAGCGATACAAAAGCATCAACGCTGTTTATGCCCTCCTGAATCAAAAGATCGTGGTCGGTCGAATCGCCGCAGATTATCAACGCACTGTCCAAGTCCTCGCTGAGCTGTTCAGCGCGCCGCGCATTGCTTTCGATTATTTTCACCTGCACGCCGACTTTCGACAGCGCAAGCGAAAGGTAGTATGCAATCCTGCTTCCGCCGCAGACCATAACCGTTTTCACTTTACGCTTTTTATCGGGATAAACAGTGCGGAAAAACCGCGCCATCTCCTCATGAGACGCCGTGATATGCAGCCTGTCGCCCTGCTCAAGCTCGAATTCGCCGTTCGGAATAATTACCTCGGCTCCGCGCTGGACGGCGCAAATAAGAATTTTTATCTGGTATTTTTTATAAATCTGCATGAGCGAGAGGCCGATAAGCGGATTTCCCTCACCGATGCGGAACTCGACAAGCTCCACGCGCCCGCGTGCAAAAAGCTCAACATTGAGTGCACTCGGAATACGCAAAAGCCTTGCAATTTCATCCGCTGCGGCAAGCTCCGGGTTAATCGCCATTGAAAGCCCCAATTCGTCCTTTAGAAAGTCAAGCTGAACGGTGTATTCCGGGTCGCGAACGCGGGCGATCGTGTGCTTTGCGCCCAGTTTATGTGCAATAAGGCAGCAAAGCATGTTGATTTCGTCATGCGCCGTTGCTGCAACCAAAATATCGGCCGACCCCGCACCTGCTTCGCTCTGAACCTTATAATCCGCACCGTTGCCTTCAACGCAAAAAACATCCATTTCGTCGGATATGCGTGCAAGCACATCCGGATCGTCGTCAATTATAACAACATCGTGCTTTTCATTTGTCAGTTTTTTTCCGATTTGGTGCCCGACTTTGCCTCCGCCGACAATGATAATCTTCATATTGCCCTCTCTTTTTTGCTAAAACCTTTTCGATGCAAAAATTAAAATCTATATTTTTTCTGTGTGTTCCGCATGAATCCCGTCATCAAAAACTCATGCGGAACCAAATCCGTGAAAATATGCAGTCTGCATTTCGCTTCACGTGAGCTTACTTAAAAACTCCGCCGTTCTGATTGAACATTTCATCCGCCTTTGCCTCATATTCCGCATATTGTGCCTCGGACAACTTAAAATTGTATTGCAGGCACTGCTTTGCGTACTGCGGGCGGGCAGCAAGCATACTGCGCAGTTTTGAAATTTCGTTTTCCCAATGGCTGCGGGATTCGGGGCGTCCCCAGCGGGCAATCTGCCTGTCCATTTCAGGTTGAATCGTGTCCACCATGGAATCAAAAAGCGGCAGCAGTCTGTCGTTGTTCAAATAGTACTTCGTAACATATATATAACGCGTTATGAAGTAGTCGCTCCATTCTTCATTGGAACGCAGTCCGCAGTAAAGATCCATTTGGCTCAATGAACCGTCCGCACTCGGAACACCGACAACGTTGAAGTAATGCCCGAGAACATCGCCGCGCTCGGAACTGAGAGCGAAATCGGAATCATAGAATATCGCACGCCAGCGCACCTTATAGTCCGTTGTGCGCCAATACTTCTGGTTGAACATATCCGCATCGGGAAAGTATTCCCTTGCAATCAGATAATCCGCAATGGACTCGGCATCCACCCATTTTGTAAATTCCGCATACCGTTCCGCCGTCAAAGGTACAACAACGTTTGCGCCGCTTGCATTCTGTTGAACAACGTAGCTTCTGACGCGGAGAAAATCCGCATTGCTGCCCGCAAGCTCAACGGTGTTGCGCTTTATAATGTTTACAGTGTCCTCATCAACGCCGTAATGCGCAGCAAGGTAATCCTTGTTCATGTTCTCCTTAAGGTCATACAACCCCCAGTAACGGCCGTTGATATAAACCGCGCAGAAAGTTGCCGCGGACGAATCGATGTTCATATCGAGAACGGCGGTGCTTGTGAAAGAATCGCGAATGCGGGTATTCAGGCAGTCCTGACCCGCATTGCGAAGCACGAGCGAACCGAAAGTCTTGATATAATCGTTTCCGAAGAAAGGATAGGTAACGGTCTTTCTTCCGTAGCCGGAGCGAAACATGAGCGCAAGGGACTTTTGCGGATAACGCCGGGTTGACGCACCGGAAACGCGAATGCCGGCGGAGGTTTCAACTCCGAGGCTTCCGTCTTTTTCAAAATACTGTATATGCCCCTCCCGTTCAACAACCGGAACGAACGGACTGCTGACAGCATAAACATCGTCAAAATCTTTTTGGTTCATTGCAAGCGTCACAACCGGCACGCTGTGCGGCGTTTCAAAAAGATAAGTTGCAGTTGCAACATCACTCGGCATCATGCCCGAAACAAAGGTTGCAGCGCGAATAACCGTATTTGAAGAAATCGTTATTGCACCTGTATACTCCGTGCTCTGCTCGGTCGGCTTGCTGCCGTCGGTGGTGTACCTTATCACACCGTCTGCATTCTGCGTTTTTATCTCAAGCGAAAAAGGCTCGCTGTGATAAAGTTCGGTATTTGAAAAAACGGCGTTCGCCGCATAGGAAAGGTAGCAAACATCGGGGTTTGCGCTGCCCTTGGTCGCCTGCGTAAAAAAAACGCGGTCACCGCTCCCGCCGCCGGTCTGCCTGCCGCTTGTAACGCCCAGTCGGGTTGCACCCGTTTCAAAATAGTCTATGACAGTTCCGTCGGCAGATGTCAAAATCAGCCCGTCGCCGCTGCCCGATACGCTGAACGGCGCAACCGTCGGTGCGGCATCGGAAATGCTGCCGGAGCAGCTGAGCACCGCATAACCCTTTGCGGGAACCGTAATGAACGAAAGCTCAAACTTTTGCAGTTCACGCTTGCTGTCGCTGATATGCCAGCCTGTGAGCGTTACGCTTTCATCGCCGCCGTTATAGAATTCGACCCAGTCCATCTCCCCGCTGCGCGGCGTTGTTACCGCGCAAACTTCGTTGATGTAAACGGAGGAGGGGTTGAACCCCCCCACTCCCATGGGTTCCGCAAAACCTGCCGCCGTGTTTGCTGCCGCAGGTGTCGGACGTGCATAATACAGAACCTCGCCGTTTTCCCCTCTGCCGATTGAAACATTCGCGCTCAATTCGGAAGGAAGCAGCAGGCTGTCGGAACGCATTCCGTTGTAGTTTGAAAGGAATATGCCTTCATCAGTGTCGGAAATGCTGAACGAGGCGTGCATTTCTCCGTCCGTCCTGTCCTTGCCGGAAAGGAAAACGATCAAATACTCACCGCCGCCGAGAGTGATATCGGGCAATGCCCACTTGTCGCGCTCTGCGCTGTTGTCCGAAAGATAGTAGCCGAGGAGCGAAACAGGCTCGCTTCCGCTGTTGTAAAGCTCAACCCACTCGCTGCGGTCACCGTCGCCGTCTGTAATATCGAATTTGTTTTTCGGCAGGAATTCGTTGATTCTCAGCACGTCGCTTGAATCCATATCCGTCCATGCGATCTCAGCAAATGTGGAATCACTGTTTTCGGCACATTTTGTTGCCGTGCCTGTGTATTCAACGCCCTTTGCCGTGCGTACTGCCGCAACCGCGCCGGGCATATTCATATCAAAGGTGAATGTATCGATTATATTCCCGCCGGAACCCGCAATATAAACGGTGTTTTCCTCGGTGTTAAGCTTGAAGTTGGCATTGAAGAGCAGTTTTCCCTCTTCACCGTCCGCCGTTGCAGAGCCTGCATACGCGGAACCGCAAAGGTTTACAGCCGCAAGCGCACCGGGTTCAAGCGTCTGCTGCGGGAACCGCCACTTGTTGACCTTTTCCGCATTGTCGGAAAGGTAGAAGTCATGAAGCTGAATCGTCTTTGAGGAATTGTTGCGAACCTCAACAAAGCCGTTCTCGCCGCGCAGAACTTCATTTACGATGAGTGATTTCGGAGCTTCGATGTTTTGCGCTCCGTCAGGGGTTTTGGAAATTGCAGTGCTGTTTTCCGCTCCGGGTGTCGGAACTTTTGCGTAGCCGAAATGACCCGCGGAATCCATGGCATAAGAAATATTCGCCGGAAGTTCGGGAATATCAACCTTATGGACAACCTCTCCCGCAGTGTTGTAAAGCGTCACGGTCTCTCCCGCCGCCGCAAGATCGCCGCCCGCAACAAGTTTTCCTGTTGTTGAAACTCCGCGTTCCTTAAAGTAAACAAGCAGATAGCCTTTGCCCGCGATCGTTGTGCCTGAAGGGAAGATGAACCTTCCGCCCTCCTCATTGCCGACTCCGAGGGCATAGTTTGAAATATCCATTGCCGCATCCGTCGGATTGCACAGCTCAATCCAATCCGGATTTCCAAGCTCCGGATCGGTGATTCCGTTCGTGTTTGTCGTTACCGCTTCGGTAATCGTAATATCCTTCCTTCCGCCGAGGAACTTTTCGCCTCTCAGCAAAAAGAACGCAGCCACTCCCGCCGCAATGATGACCGCAAGCAGGATAATGACAGGCAGCGCGCTGCTTTTTTTATTTGTTTTTCTTTCCATTTTTTCATCCTTTCCGATTTTTGTTCCGCTCACGGCGTCATGCTGATTACAGAAATCACCATGCTGATTACAGAAATCACCATGCTGATTGCAGAAATCAACGCGCCGATTGGAGGAATCTGTGAAATTTACCGGATTTGGAGTTATTATACACCAATTGCAGCTTGTTGGAAAGTACCGAAATTAAATTTTTTGTAAACATTTTGTGAACAGGCTGTTTCAAGACGCATCTAACCGCACGGCACCGCGGCGGCACACGGAATCCGAAAGATATTTCCCGGGAAATGCCTGCCCAAACTCGTTTTTTACCGCAAATTTCGAATATTATTCTCTTTTTTTAAGTATATCTAATATAATGCTCGTTTTTTCCACAATATCTGGTGCTTTTTTTAAAAAAACGGTACAAATCGGAAAAAATTATCCACAATGAAGCCTTGCGAAATCTTTTCAAATTTGTTATTATATTAGTCCACCCTATGAAAGCAATGCTTCATTTGTCACGCTTTGTATTAATGCTTTTGCTGCACCGTGCGTACTGCGTTCCGCATTAATGCGTTCCGCGTCGAAATGCCGAAACCAAGCAGGCGATGATCGGTATCAGGCTTAAATACGGGTAATATTCATTGTGCAAAAGCACCCGGGCACTGTTTTGACGATGCTCCGGTGTTTTCGCAACGGTTGGGAGGCAATCTTTGTTATCGGCATCTGTTATATGGTCAAAGGCTCTTGCCGCGCTTAAGAGCGAAATGACGGACGCGAGTTACAACACGTGGATAGCGACGCTGGTTCCCCTCAGGATCGAGGGAGACACAACGCTTGTTCTCCAAACGGAGGATGAGCTTTATCGAAGCACTCTTGAGCGGTTCTACACGCCCATGGTTGAAAAAAGCATCCGTGAATCCTGCGGCTGCGAGCTGCATGTGCGCTTCACGACCCGCGAAACGCCCCTCGATGACGATGTTGCCGAGGCTTCTCCCGATTTTGTAAAGCCCGTAACGGTCCGCAACGATTGCCCAACCTTGATTCCCAAATACACCTTTGACACTTTTGTGACCGGTGAATCCAACCGTTTCTCCTATGCGGCTGCGCTTGCCGTTGCGGAAAACCCTTCAAAGGCTTATAACCCGCTCTATATCTACGGCGGCGTGGGGCTTGGGAAAACGCATCTTATGCACGCAATCGGGCACTTTATTCACGGCGAACATCCGGATTACAAAATTCTTTACATTTCAAGTGAGAATTTCACCAACGATGTTGTTCAGTCCATTGCACGCAAGGAGCGCACGAGTCTTCGCGAGAAATACCGCTATCTTGATGTGCTTCTTATCGATGATATTCAGTTCATCGCGGGCAAAGATGCAACCGAAATGGAATTTTTCAACGTATTCAATGACCTTCGCGATGCGGACAAGCAGATCATCATAACCTCCGATAAACCGCCCAAGGATATTCCCATCCTTGAAGAGCGTTTGAGGACGCGCTTCGGCTGGGGACTTATCACCGATATTCAGCCCCCGGATTTTGAAACACGGCTTGCAATCCTTCGCCGCAAGGTAACTCAGGAAAATCTTGACGTCAGCGATGAAGTTCTCGGCCTTGTTGCGGAACGGGTTTATTCCAACATCCGCGACCTTGAAGGCAGTCTGAACCGCGTGCTTGCTTATGCAAAATTCATCAACAAGCCCATTACCGCTTCTCTTGCCGAAAACGTCCTTAAGGATTACGTTTCCGGCAGCAAGCAGCGCACCGTAACGCCGGAACTTATCCGCCGCGTTGTCTGCGATTTTTATTCGGTAAGTCCTGCCGAGATGGAAGCCGGTCGGCGTGAACGCCGCATTGCTTATCCGCGGCAGATCGCAATGTATCTTACAAGGATTCTCACCGAATCGTCTTTCCCCGAAATCGGTGCGTTCTACGGCGGGCGTCATTACTCAACCGTTATGTATGCCTGTGAACAGATCGAAAAAAGCATCGAGACCGATGCAAAACTCAAAAAGACCGTTGACGATTTAACAGAAAAAATCATGAACGGCTGATATTCTTCAATTACAAATTATTCGCATTAGCGGCAGCTTTTCGACTTTTGTTTCGAAAAGCTGTTTTTTGATCCGTCCGCTTCCAATCAATATCCGTTTGTCTTTTGAATTTCTGCTCCGTTCAATTGAAAATTTTTGCTCCGTTCAATTGAAAAAAAGCTCCCCCGCACTCATGATTCGTTTCCGTTTCATGATTCCCCTTCAGCATTCAGGGGGTGCGGAGGAAGCTCGTTCTTATTGTTTTGAACTCAACTGCCGGCGGCGGGCATCTTTTGCCGCTATGCAATTATGCCGGGCAGAATCATCCCGCCTTTGTCAATCGCATTGAACTGCGATTATTCCATGTCGTTGAGTTTCTTATAGTAGTCGTACTTATCCTTTGCTTCCTGCTCTGCGCGTGCAAACAGCGTTGCTGCCTCTTCGGGGAACTGCTGCTTGAGAGCCGCATAGCGGTTTTCGCCGAGGATGAATTCCTTGTAGTCGCCGGTTGCGGGCTTGCTGTCAAGGGTGAAGGGATTCTTGCCCTGTGCTGCGAGGTCGGGGTTATACCTGTACAGGGGCCAATAGCCGGCCTCAACAGCCCTCTTCGCTTCGTCCTGAACCTTGCTCATGCCTGCCTTGATGCCGTGGTTGATGCAGGGTGCGTAAGCAATGATGAGGGACGGTCCCTTGTAAGCTTCCGCTTCAACCATTGCCTTGAGCAGCTGAGCGGGGTTTGCGCCCATGCAGACCTTTGCAACGTAAACGTAGCCGTAGCTCATTGCCATCATGCCGAGATCTTTCTTCTTGGTGCGCTTACCTGCAGCGGCAAACTTTGCAACGGAGCCGGTCGGAGTTGCCTTGGAGGACTGTCCGCCGGTGTTGGAGTAAACTTCGGTGTCCATAACGAGAACGTTGACGTCTTCATCCATTGCAAGAACGTGATCGAGTCCGCCGTAACCGATATCGTATGCCCAGCCGTCGCCGCCGAAGATCCACTGGCTCTTCTTAACGAGCAGGTCGCGGAGGTCATAGATCTCCTTGCAGATCTCGTCGCACTCACAACCGCAGTTCATGCATTCTTCAGCCATCTTGACAACAGCGGGAGCTGCCTTGCGGCTGCCCTCTGCATCGTCCTTGTTTTCAAGCCATGCATTGCAGATTGCCTTGACTTCATCGCCGCAGCCTTCAGCAAGCTGCCTGATGAGATCCGCAAGCCTCTCGCGGCGGTGGGTGGTTGCAAGGTTCATACCGAAGCCGAACTCTGCATTATCTTCAAAGAGGGAGTTTGCCCATGCGGGGCCGTGACCCTGCTTGTTTACGGTGTAGGGGCAGGTGGGAGCGGAACCGCCGTAAATGGAGGAACAGCCGGTTGCGTTTGCAACGATCATCCTGTCGCCGAAGAGCTGGGTAACAAGCTTTACATAGGGAGTCTCGCCGCAGCCTGCGCATGCGCCGGAGAATTCGAACATGGGCTGGAGGAACTGGCTGCCCTTGACGGTTGCCTTGTTGACGGGCAGGTCGAGGGTGGGCAGATCCATTGCAAAGTTCCAGTTATCGTTTTCAACTTTTTCGACTTCTGCAAGAGGAGCCATCTTGAGAGCCTTTGTCTTTGCGGGGCAAACATTGACGCAGCTGCCGCAGCCGGTGCAGTCATAGGGGCTGACCTGAATTCGGAAGAGCTTGCCGTCGCCGACGCCGTTCGCCTTCTTGGCAACGAAGGTTTCGGGTGCTTCGGTCTCTTCGGTCATAACGAAGGGACGGATGCTTGCATGCGGACATACAAGGGCGCACTGGTTGCACTGGATGCAGTTTTCGGGAATCCACACGGGAACTTCAACTGCGATGCCGCGCTTTTCGTACTTGGTGGTGCCGGTGGGAACATAGCCGTCGGCAGCGAGCTTGCTGACGGGCAGCTTGTCGCCCTGCTGAGCAAGGATGGGCTTGATGAAATCAACGAAATACGGATCGTCGCTGACATGCATTGCGGTTGCGCCGCTTGTTGCGGTTGCCCATGCTTCGGGGTAGTTGATTTCGGTGATGCCGGTAACGCCGATGTCGATTGCGGCATAGTTCTTCTGAACAACGTCCTCACCCTTCTTTGCGTAGCTCTTCTTTGCAGCTGCCTTCATGTAATCGATCGCCTCGTCTGCGGGGATGATTTCGGCAAGCTTGAAGAATGCGCTCTGCATGATGGTGTTGATGCGGTTGCCCATGCCGACTTCGCGGGCGAGCTTAACAGCATCCATGTTGTAGAAACGAATATGCTTCTTTGCAATGGTCTGCTTCATTGAAGCGGGAAGTTCGCGTTCCATATCCTCAACGGTCCACGGGGAGTTGAGCAGGAATACGCCGCCGTCCTTGATGCCTTCAAGAACATCGTAACGGGTAACGTAGCTTGCGTTATGGCATGCAACAAAGTCCGCACTGTCGATAAGGTAGGGGCTCTGGATGGGAGTCTTGCCGAAGCGCAGGTGGCTGATGGTCAGACCGCCGGACTTCTTGGAGTCGTATGCAAAGTAGCCCTGTGCGAACATGTTGGTGTGGTCGCCGATGATCTTGATGCTGTTCTTGTTTGCACCGACGGTACCATCGGAACCAAGGCCGAAGAACTTGCAGCAGATCGTGCCCTCGGGAGCGGCGTTCACAAAGTCGCCCTCGGGGAGGGAAGTATTCATAACATCGTCGATGATGCCGACGGTGAAATGGTTCTTGGGTTCGTCGAGCTTAAGGTTGTCGTAAACCTGCTTGACCATGGTGGGGGTGAATTCCTTGCTGCCGAGGCCGTATCTGCCGCCGTAGCACTTGATGTCAAGCCCTGCCTCCGCAATCGCGTCAACGATGTCGAGGTAGAGAGGTTCGCCGAGGGAGCCGGGTTCCTTGGTTCTGTCAAGAACAGCGATCTTCTTGCAGGTTGCGGGGATAGCCGCAAGGAACTTGTCCGCTGCGAAGGGACGATACAGGCGGACCTTGATAAGGCCGAGCTTCTCGCCCTTTGCGTTGAGGTAGTTGATAGCTTCTTCCGCAACATCCGCGCCGCTGCCCATGATAACGAGAACGCGCTCTGCATCGGGTGCGCCGACGTAATCGAACAGGTGGTATCTCCTGCCGGTCAGATCGCCGACTTTTTCCATGTAGTATTCAACGATCTCGGGAACCTTTGCATAGTGGATGTTTGCAGCTTCGCGACCCTGGAAATAGATGTCGGGATTCTGCGCGGTACCGGACTGATGGGGATGCTCGGGGTTGAGTGCACGCTCACGGAAACGCTTAACGGCATCGTAATCGAGCAGCTTTGCCATATCCTCGTATTCGATTTGTTCGATCTTCTGAATCTCATGAGAGGTGCGGAAGCCGTCGAAGAAATGAACGAACGGCAGGCTCGCCTTGATTGCGGAAAGATGGGTCACGAGTGCAAGATCCATAACTTCCTGTACGGAAGCGGAAGCGAGCATTGCAAAACCCGTCTGACGTGCACCCATAACGTCACTGTGATCGCCGAAAATGGAAAGCGAATGAGCTGCGAGTGCGCGTGCCGTAACATGGAAAACGCCGGGAAGCATTTCGCCGGAGATTTTGTACATGTTGGGGATCATCAGAAGAAGACCCTGAGAAGCGGTGAATGTGGTTGTCAGTGCGCCTGCCGCAAGGGAACCGTGAACTGCGCCTGCTGCGCCGCCCTCGGACTGCATTTCCGCAATGCGGACCTTTTGACCGAAAAGATTCTTCCTGCCCTGTGCGCCCCATTCATCGGCAACTTCTGCCATGGGAGAGGACGGAGTGATGGGGTAAATAGCCGCAACATCGGAAAATGCGTATGCGACATGCGCCGCAGCGGTATTGCCATCGATAGTGACGGTCTTTGCCATAGAGATTTTATCCTCCTTGAGAATTTATTAGCCCTGCGAACCGCCGCCGCACGCAAAATGCAGCCCTGCATTTAAACATGCAAAAAATGCGGACAGAACGAAGGTTTAATGTCCAAGTCTTATTATAGCTTGCATTATAGGTTAAAACAAGGCAAAAATGCACGTTTTTTAAAGTATATTTAAATTGGGAGCAATGATTCAAGGAAAGGACGTTATGTTGTTTTTTGCAAGTCAATGGTTTTGCATGTGTTTATAAAATATATTTAATTGATGTATTGACTTAACCATACCAGTTTGTTATACTGAAATTGTATTAATTTAACATTTGGAGGATTTAACATGAAAACATTTTTCACCCGCATTCTCAGCACCGCTCTTTGCTTTATTCTTGCATTTGCGGTGATTCAACCCGCATTTGCGGAAGGTACGGACGACTTCGTTGATTATGACGCTCCGTATATCGCTTTTTTACAGCAGACAAATCCCGACGGCGTCACAAACGAAGAGGAGATCGAAGCCGCCAAACAGCGCGCATTCGATGCCTTTGACGGAATTATCCTTGGTCCCACCAATGACGGCTGGTCCCACATTTCTCCGATTTTTACCGGAGGTTATTACGTTGAGACCGCGCGCTTTTGGTACCAGTATCAGTGCCTTCCCGGCAATACAAAAATCGGACTTATCACCATTCGCCCGGATCTTTACGGCCCGTTCAATGTTTCCGGTACGCCCATTCAGCAAATCTCGATTGATGCAGACTGCCGCACGCATATCTCCTCCGTTATCGTTGACGACTGCACAAGCCTTACATCGCTTTTCTTCATGAATCAGGCGTATTGCACGGAAGTTTCCGCGCTGAACTGCCCCAGTCTTGTCGCAATCAGACTGACAAATTGCGGTTTGCGGAAAATTTCCGTTAAAAATCGCGGTTTTTCCAAGCCTTTGACGCTGCTTTCGTTCGGCAGCGGCACGGTCGGAATGCATAATCGGCGCAACGACCTCGACACGAAAGAAATTATTGTGCTCGCCACCCCTGCGGAAGGCGAAAACTTCCTCGGATGGTATGAGGACGGCTCCCTTGTGTCCACCGAGTTGGAATACAGGCATACCGGCGGCGGAAAGCTCTATGCATGTTTTGCGGGCGATGCGGACGGCAACGGACAGATCAACACCGTTGATGCAACGCTCATCATGCGCGCCGCTCTCGGCTATACAAGCGTGAATAATTTCTCAATGATGGATGTTGATGCGGACGGAAATATTGCCGTTGCGGATGCGCTCGCCGTTTTGAGAGTCTCCCTCGGGCTTTGATGAGTTTTCAGCATAGAATAAGTATCGTGTCGAATCGACTGAGTATCATGTCGGCAATCGACTAAGTATCGTGTCGGTAATCGACTAAGTATCGTGTCGGCAATCGACATTGCGAACCTGCACTGCGTTTATTCCGCGGTGCAGGTTTTTCAGTGTCTGCGCTTTCCGATGCAAAACTTTAAATTCAACAAAACGGACATTCAGCAAAAAACGACCGCCGGGCAAGCCGACGGTCGTATTGCTGTTTTGATGTTAGATTTGTTGAGTCTTGAGCCGAAACGCCCTCGCTGCGGAATTATTTCTTATCGATATCCGTTACCCAGCCGTGGGTATCTTCAATCCTGCCCCACTGCAAACCGGTGAGAGTGTTGTAAAGCTTCATGGTCAGTTCGCCGATGCCGTTGTTTACGGACTTGTCGCCGATCATGATATGCTTGTCGCGATATGCAAGCTCTCCGACGGGGGAGACAACTGCCGCGGTGCCGGTGCCGAATGCTTCGGTCAGCTTGCCGTTTTCGCCCGCTGCGATAAGCTCATCAACGGAAATGGGACGCTCTTCAACTTCAACGCCCATTTCGCGGGCAAGAGTCATGACGCTGCGGCGGGTGATGCCGGGCAGGATGGTGTCATGCAGGGGAGCGGTGACAAGTTTGCCGTCAATAAGGAACATCATGTTCATTGCGCCGACTTCCTGAACGTACTTGAGATGCTCGCCGTCCAGCCACAGAACCTGGCTGTAGCCTTCCTTTTCGGCCTCTGCACCTGCAAGGATGGAGCAGGCATAGTTGCCGCCGGTCTTTGCAGAGCCGGTACCGCCGCGGACTGCGCGAACGTATTTGTCTTCAACGCGGATGCGGATGGGTGCAAGGCCTGCCTTGTAGTATGCACCGCTGGGAGAGCAGATGATGTAGTAGAGGTAGCTGTGTGCAGCATGCACGCCGAGAGCTTCGTCAACCGCGATCATCGTGGGACGCAGATAGAGGCTTGTACCCGCGCTGTGGGGTACCCAGTCACGTTCAACCTGAACGAGCTGACGCATTGCCTCATAGTTGAAATCGATGTCGATTTCGGGCATGCAGAGACGCCTTGCGGAATTGTTAAGACGCTGCGCATTGTCCTTTGCACGGAACATCAGGATTCTGCCGTCGTCGGCACGATATGCCTTAAGGCCTTCGAAAATCTCCTGTGCATAGTGAAGAACGGAGCAGGAAGGATCGAGAGAAAGTCTCTGATAGGGAACGATGCGTGCATCATGCCATTCGCCGTTGTCATAGTTCATCATGAACATATGGTCGGTGAAACGTTTGCCGAACCCGAGGGAAGCTTCTTCCTCAAGGGTGGGTTTTGTTTTAAGCTCGGTTGCTTTTGTGATCTTGATATCCATTTTTGTTCCTCCTGTTTTAAAAAGAGAATTTAATGATGTTTTATTTCATGCAGCGCCGCGCAAACCTTGCGAAAAAAAGCGCCGTTTGGAATCTTGTTTTGACGCGCTCAATGCATCACTTTTCGGCAAGGGGCAGGTACTCCTCACCGAGCATGCGCGGAGCGGAACGACCGTCCGTCCGTTCGATGATATCCGCAATGAACGCATCCGCTTTTTTTGTTTCAACAAGGCAATTGAATTTTATGTTTTCAAGAAATTCAATATTCCTGACGGTTGAATTTTTGCGGACAAACCCCTCTATCCCGCCGAAACGCGTATAATCCGTTACGAACTCTATTTCGGCGCAGGGCGTCATTGTAACGCTGCCGGCGGCCGAAAGCGCATCCGCAGCGGATCGGCTGTATGCGCGCACAAGTCCGCCGCTGCCGAGAAGGATTCCTCCGAAATAGCGCGTCACAATGATGAGCGCGTTTTCGGTTTCGCTTCGGATAAGCGTGTCCATAATCGGCATTCCGGCGGTTCCGCCCGGCTCGCCGTCGTCCGAAAAACGGCGCAGCGGCGAAGCTCCGCGCAGGTTATACGCCCAGCAGTTATGCGTTGCATCATAATGCTTTTGGCGTATCCGTTCAAGGATCTCAAGTGCCTCCGCCTCGGTTTCAACCGGAAAAGCTCTTCCGATGAAACGCGATTTGTTAACAACAAACTCCGTTTCGGATGCCGCAGCAGGGGTTTTGAATGCTTTCAATGCCATATCGAGTTACTTTTGCGGAGTGCGCAGTGAACATCAAAGCGCACTCCGCTGAAAGAATGTTTATTTTTATAAATCAGTTACGGTGCAGCGCCCGACAGAGGCGTTGAAAATCCGCCGAATCAGTCCTTGTGAATCAGCCTTACAAAAGTTTTTTTGCCTTTTTTAAGGATGATTCCGTCCGCAAGTTCGGCACTGTCCAAAACCGCCTTTGTGTCCGTAACCTTTCGGTCGTTAACACTGATGCCGCCCTCGCGAACGGATCTTATTGCGGCAGAGTTGGATTTTTCAATGCCTGCAAGCACAAGCAGACGCGTGATGCTCATGCCGCTTTCTTCAATGTCCGCATCGGAAAGCGCAACGGTGGGCATATGGGTAAGGTCGCCCTTGCCGCCGAACAGCGCAAGCGCAGCTTCCTCGGCTCTTTTGGCTTCGTCCTCGCCGTGCACCTGGCTTGTTACGGTGTAAGCAAGCACGCGCTTTGCCTCGTTGATATTCGCACCTTCCGCGCAAAGTGCTTCGATTTCGTCCATCGGCAGGAAGGTCAGCAGACTCAGGCAGGTTTTAACATCCGCATCGTTAACATTGCGGAAGTACTGGTAAAAATCATACACACTTGTGCGCTCTTTGGAAAGCCATACGGCACCCTTTTCGGTTTTGCCCATCTTCTTGCCGTCCGCCGTAGTCAAAAGGCGGGTCGTAAGAGCGTATGCACGCTTGCGTTCCTTGCGGCGGATAAGATCCGCACCGCCGAGGATATTGCTCCACTGATCATCGCCGCCCATTTCAAGCTCACAGCCGTATTTGCGGTTCAGGCAGAGGAAGTCATAGCTCTGCATAAGCATGTAGCTGAATTCGAAGAAGGTCAGCCCGCGCTCGAAACGCTGTTTGTAACATTCCGCACGAAGCATTTCGTTCACGGAGAAATGCACGGCGATATCGCGCATGAAATCCATGAAGTTGAGGTTTCGGAGCCAGTCCGCATTGTTCACGATAACAGCACCGTTTTCTCCGTCGAAGCGAACCAACCGCTCCATTTGTTTTTTGATGCCGGCAACATTGTTGTCAAGCTCTTCAACGCTGAGCAGTTTGCGCAGCTCCGTCTTTCCGGACGGATCGGCAATCATTGCCGTGCCTCCGCCGAGAAGCACGATGGGATGATGCCCGCATTTCTGCATATGCGCCATAACGCACATTGCAACATAGTGACCGACGGTGAGACTTTCCGCCGTGGGATCAAAGCCGATGTAGAACGTCAGCTTTTCTTTGCCGAGAAGTTCGCGAAGCTCCTCCGGGTGTGAGCACTGTTTAAGGAATCCGCGCTCATTCAGAACGTCGTATGCATTGCGCCCGGGGCCTGCAACCCCGTTTGTTTTTTCGGCGCATTTGTTCTCTGTATTCTCTGTATTTTCTGTATTTTCTGAAATCATGCCGTTTGCGGCAATTTCGTTGTTCTCCATTTTATATAAATTATCCTTTCGGTGGATTTGGTGGTTTTTGAACCGAATTTTATTTCTGTTCTTCCGCCATTTCCTTAAGAAGGTCGCCCAACCGCTTTATGCCCTCGCGAATGCGCTCCTCGGGCTCTGCGGAGAAGTTCAGGCGGAAGGTGTTCTGACCTTTGCCCGGGGTTGTGAAGAAAGGCGCACCGGGAACGAACGCAACTTTGCGCTCGACCGCACGCTTGAAGATTTCGTTTGCATCCCAGCCCTCGGGAAGGGTGCACCAGATGAACAGACCGCCGACGGGCTGCTCAAAGTGAACCCATTCGGGGAAATGCTCAGCCATCGCATCGGTCATAATGCGGGCTGAGCGGGAATAAACGCCCGATATATGCTCTATATGTTTCGGCATAAAGCCGCGATTGATGTATTCGGCAACGATTGCCTGATTAAGGTTCGGCGAGTGAGTATCGCTGCCCTGTTTTGCTATCGTCATTTTGCGGATGAGATCCTTGTTGCCGAAGCAGAGCGCAACGCGCAGACCGGGGGAAATCGTTTTTGAAAAACTGGTCAGAACGATAACATTATCGCTCGTGTCAAAGCTTTTGATTGTTGGCAGCTTTTCGCCGGAAAAACGGAGCGCGGCATAGGGGTCATCCTCGATTACGAGCATGTCAAACTCGGCAGCAAGCTCCGCAATGCGCCTGCGCACTTCAACGCCGGAAACCCAGCTTGTGGGGTTCTGGAAGGTGGGAATTGTGTAAAACATCACGGGCTTGTGTTCACGAACGACCGCCTCAAGCTCATCGATGTGAATTCCGTCCGGATGAAGAGGAACGGTGACAAGCTTCGCCTGCGCAACATGGAAAGTTTGCAGCGCACCGAGAAAACTCGGCTCTTCAACAAGCACAACATCACCGGGATTTATGACTGTTTTGCAAATAAGATCAAGCCCCTGCATCGAACCGGTCAGCGAAAGAACATTGTCAAGCTCGCCGTGCAGCCCGCTGTCGGGAAGAATGCTGTCGAGATATGCGCGGCGCAGCGGCAGATAGCCTTCGGTCGCACCGTACTGAAGCAGAATGTCGGATTTATCTCTGAGCAGCTCATCGGTAATTGCGCGGATCTCTTCCTTCGGGAAGCACTCTTTCGCGGGATTGCCGCCGCCGAAAGAGATGATGTTCGGATCACCCAGAAGCTTGAAAAGCTCCCTGATCGCGCTGCCTGAAACGCCCTGCATACGGTTTGCTGTCTGCATAATATAATCCTCCTTGAAAATCCGTGCGGAAAAATCAAATTCGGTTTCTGCGGAGTTCTCTGCGCCGTGTCCGCTGCCGCAGCGCTCCGTTTTGAAACCCGTGAAACGCACCTTTGTGCAAAAATATATTCGAAACCGCCCGCATTCGCCGTCCACAAGACCCTGTGCGCACGTTTTCCATGGTTACATTGTAGCCTGTTGCAGCCGCGGTTGCAAATATATTTAGGATGTTTTTGTCAAAACAAGCTGCTTTTTTACGCATTAAAAAGCCTTTGCGGTCAAATATAAAATATAGCCGCATAATGCACACATGCAGGGCGTTTTTCAGTCACGGCCGAGTCAAACATCTTCCCCGTCGATCATTCGATTCAGGAACTCTTTTTGCAGCATTGCATAGTGCTTTACGCTGCGCCACTGCCGTCGCGCGCGTACTCTCACGTATTCGGCGGACTTCGCTTCGCCCTCGAATCGCATTCCGAGACGCTGCATAACTCGTTCCGAGGCAGTGTTCATGCTGTCGCACCTTGCGCTTATGCGGTGCAGATTAAGGTTCATGAAGCCGAATTGAAGCATTCCCTTCGCTGCTTCGGAGGCATATCCCTTGCCCCAAAATGCTTTGTTAATCGTGTAGCCGAGTTCCGCCTGCTGCCCGTCATCGCCCAAAAACAAGCCCATACTGCCGATAAGCCGGCCCGTCGCCTTGATGCAAACGGCAAAATCAAAAATGCGCCGCGGTTCCGTTATCTGCTGTGCAAGGCGGGATTGAACGAAATTCCGAACCTCCTCACGGCTTGCGGGACCCCAGTCCATGTAAATTGTATTCTCCGCATCGCCCGCATAGGCATATACCGCGTCGACGTCATCGGCGTTGAATTCGCGCAGCAGCAGACGTTCGGTTTCAAAAATTATAAAGTCAAAAGATATTTCAAAATTCATATTACCTTCATTGCTTTTTAATGCACAGTACCCCCGTTATCAATGCACGCATTCAATATTTCCGAACAGGCTGTGCCGGTTTGGGCTGCGTTTCGGTCAAACGTCATTTTTAATATAAGAACCCGCTCCCAACACATGAAACATGCGGAGCGGGTTTTCATATACTTTATCCGACTGCCGGCCTTCAACCCGGATGTTTTACTTCACTCCGAACAGGCTGCGCAGCTGCATTGTATAATTCATGTCGAAGCTGCTGCAGATAAGGGTTGCGGAGGGAGTGATTTTGCCTTCCGCCGCACCCGCATCAAAGGTGCATCCGGCAAGGAGAATCGTACCGTCGTTGATGAAAGTCAATGCAAGGGTCTGACTTTCGGTTTTGATGTAGATAACGCTGTCCGAACCCTTCTCGACCATCGTCGTTGTCAATGCGGCTTCATTGGTTTTTCTTTCCGGTGCCGCACCGATCACGTTCAGGAACTTGTCCCAATTGCAGGCCGAAAAACTGATTTTAACGCCCTTAATGAAATCGATTATTTTGTTGTAAAGCTCCTGCTGCTCCGCAGGGATATTTGCAGCATCAAACTCCAGAGGGTTGCCGTTGGGATTTGAATAGCTTGTTTTAACCGTAATGCCGGTGATCGGGGTCGTTCCCGCCTGAATTCCGACAAAGAGCTCGTTAAGGGATTTCATATCATCGTTCATCTGAGGAGTTTTTGTTGAAGGCGCAGGAACGGGCGTGTTGGAGGGAGCGGTTCTGTTTTCGCCGCTGCCGCCGCCGTTGTTGCCGCTGCCGTTGTTCTTGTTGTTGTTATCCTTTTTGCCGCTGCAGCCCGCAAAGGCGAACAGCATCACGACTGCCAGCGCGAACGCGGCGATTCTTGCGATTTTGGAATATTTTTTCATGTTTTTTCCTTTCACTCTTTCGGGCCGCAGCATTCCGCGCATTCGGAAAGCATGTTCCTGAATTTCGACTGAAATGCGGCAGAAGTCCGCAGCTTGTATTTTTCCGGGAAGCTCAGCCCTTCGGCTTTGCTTTCCGTCGGTTTAATAATAGCACATATGCCCGCCGAACCGCAAGCCCCAAATTGCTAATTTTTACGAATTCTTTGCGGCAAATTGTGTACAGATATTTAAAATCATGCTTTCGCCGTTCAATAGTCCCGTTTCTTCATCAGTTCTTTTCGAATGTAGCGGAAAACTTTTTTCTCCCCGTCGTCACGAAGCATCACAAGCAGTTTTTCAAGCAAAGCCGCCGTTTCCGGGTGCATTGCGTTTTTTGCGTTCCCGCGCATAAAATAATCGTACGGGTCGCTCGAAGTGTACGCTTTCCCCTTATAGGTTTTGCACGCCCCCACTCTGTCACAGAACATTTCAACAACATACCGAAGCGGCATTTTAACCGGAGACATGCGCTTTGTTATCGGGCTGTAATCCGTCCAGTACTCAAAATGGTGCTTGTTGCGCCCCTTATGGTGCATCCACGCAAATGAGCAGCCGTATTCTGCGCGTTCAAGTTCGTTCGGGCTGCGTGTCCCGTCATAATGCCTTGCGCTCGGAATAAATTCCGAGGGCGAAAATTTTGACAAGTCATGTTTGATTCCCTGCCACGGTATGCCTGCCAAAACGCAATGGCGGAACACCGCACGGCGATGCCGCAAAACCGTGCGGAGATGCTTGAAAGGATGTGATTGCGATTTCATTTTTACCCCTCTTTTCGCAATTTTTTATTCACTTATTATCACTGTTTTCGTTTTCGGATTTTTCGGTTCTGCCCGCTTTGTCCGCAGCTGCCGTTTCGCCCGTTTCGGTTTTTGTCTCTTTGGTTCTCAGCCTTCCGGAGCCGGACGAAGCATTATTTTTTTTCTTTTTAAAGCTGCGGCGAACATGCCCGCGCAGATCGTATTTCACGCCGGGCACGGTGTCGATGATCGGAACCCCCCGCTGCCTTGCGCGTTCGTTTGTCCAGTCCGCAAGCAGACGATAAAGCACAGCCGTGACAGGAACGGCAAAAATAAGGCCTGCAATGCCGAACAAACCGCTGCCGAGAATGACCGCTCCGAGAACCCACGCGCTTGACAGTCCAACCGCATCGCCGACCACGCGGGGATAAACAAGGTTGTTGTCAATCTGTTGTATTATGATAATCATTATCACAAAATACAGCACAAGTTCAGGCTTTCCGGGTGATGTCATAAGGATTATGAATGCACTCGGAATCGTGCTGAGCCACGGGCCGAGTATCGGAATCATTGCGAATACAGCAATAAACACGCTTATCATCTCCGGAAACGGCATGTTCATGATCCGCATTCCGATATAGCACAATATGCCGATTATCGTGCAGCTTGTTATCTGTCCGGCAAAATAACCGCGAAAAGTCAGGTTTGCATACGAAAAAACTTCAAGAATCCCGCTTGAATGCTTTTCATTGAAAACGCTCCTTACGAACCGCCGTGAATGTGCAAGCAGGCGGTTTTTATCAAGGATTGCGTATATGCTGAACGCAAGCGCAAGCAGAATGTCCGCAACCGTGCTTACCGCATTGAAAGTGTAACCCAAAAGCTTCGGAGCAAGATTGGTTGTGAACACTTCCACATTGTCCAGTATCTTGTTTGAAATTTCAACCGCACGCGCCGTAACTTCGTCGCTGAGATTCAATCCCTCCCAAAATTCGGTCGCCCATTTTGCCGCACTGTTGTAATATGTTTCAAAATTGTCAAACAGGATTTTCACGCTGTCCGCCGCCTTCGGAATAACAATAATAAGCACGGCGGTGAGAATGCCGAACACGATAAGATAGCTCAGCACAACCGTGAGCGGAACAACGTATTTTTTGCCGGCAGCATGAGCCTTTTTGAACAGAGTTCCCTGAAGTATCGTTGCGGGAATATTGATTATGTATGCAACCATCAGTCCGCACAATATCGGCATCAAAACCGATGTCGTTCGGGAAATTACAGCTCTCACCGACGAAAAATGCTCAAGCATTTCATAAAAAGCAATGCCGACGAGAACTACAAAAAGCATCCCTCTGCCGTTTCTCCAAAGTGCGCGCAGTTTACTCAAAACCTTTCCCCCCTTTTACAATTACGGGTATTATTCTTTCATTGTGATTGTTCATCCGCAGTTGTTCCGATTTATTCGGAATCGTTTCCGTCGCTTTCGTTTTTTTCGGATTCGGCAAGCCTTTGCTCTTTCACGCAGGACTTAAGATAGGATATCGTCGTTTTCAATGCCTGTTCATTCATTCCGCCGCGCATAACAACAACATCCGCCTTGTCGATATACCTGTCGATGTATTTTTCACGCATCGGCTTCACCGTTGCTTTGTACTGCTCCGAAATACTTTCAAGAGAACGCCCGCGCTCGTTCATATCCCGTGCGATACGCCGCAGCAGGCAAATATCGCTGTCCACTTTTATGAACAGTTTCAGATTCATTGCATCACATATTCTGTCATCATAAAAAACATGGATTCCTTCGATTATCAGCACCTCCGGCGGATACATCAGCTCTTCGCTGTCGTCCCGTCTGTGTTCTACATAGTTGTAACCCTTCCGCGTCACGGGTTTTCCGTCAAGCAGCAGGCGGATATCCGCAAGCATTTCATCGAAATCAAATATTTTTGGAGAATCGTAGTTCACTTTTGTACGTTCTTCAAACGGCTTCCCGCCCTGGTCAAAATAATAGCAATCAAGCCGCATGATTTCGCACGAGCAGCTTAAACCGTCCCGTATTCTTTCGGCAAAAGTTGATTTGCCGCTGCCGCTGCCGCCGCATATTCCAACAATTATCATTTGCATCCTCCGATTCATTAATTCCGTATCTCGCATTTTCTTTCGGCGTTCCGAAGCTTTCGGCATTCAGCCTTCCCGCACCGCATGGGCAAAGCATCCCTCCGACAGGAATTCGCGGGGGAGTCGAAACCGAATCGTTGCCGCACGCCCGGCGTTTGAGCCCGCAAGAGCCTGGGTAACGCGTCCTCCGCTGATTTTTTCGCCGAAAGCATTGAACACGTCCACGGGTTTTCCGAGTTCCGGCAGCGGATTTTCATCATGGCGCGCCGTAATTTCCGCATCAAGCGCACCTTTTGCCCCGTCAGCAAGCCGAATTGCCCGCATTTCGCAGCAGCTCAGGCAGCCGCCGCAGCCTATGCATTTTTCGTAAATAATCCTGTGACCCGCAAATGCTTCGTCGGCATTGTTTTTTCCCTGTTCAATTGCGCCGAAGCTGCATGCCGAATCGCAGTCCCCGCAGTCAAGGCAGGCCACACGGTCGATTATTGCGACTCTGCCGAGCAGAAATCGCTTTTCGGACGGAAGAACCTGTGTTTCGGCTCCCGCGAAAAATGTTCTGTTGTCAATTTCTCCGCGCATATGTTCCCCCCGTTTGTTCAACTGTCTTTTCGTTTGCGGAACCTGTTTGCGAAAACGTTTTTTCTATTCGTTTCCCCTGTTTTTTTCAAGAACGGGTTTATCGATACGCTTTAAGCGGTAAAATGCACCCTCATAGCCGTAAAGCGGAATTTCGCAGTACAGCTCATCCACCGTATGACGGGCCTCACCCAAGGTTTTTTTTCGCCTCCGCCCTGTCTTTCCGCCTTTAACCCGAACAGTCACCGCGCTGCGCATATGTGTTGAAAACACGCATTCGAACCCAATTCTGTGCGTACTGCTCTTTGCTGTCCCAAGCTCCGCGGCCAATGCGCCGATATTCAGCCTGTATGCCGAATGCTCCCTCGGCAAAAAGTTAAAAACAGCAGCAACAGTATCGCTTCCGTTGATCCGCGCAAATGCAATGACGGAATTTTCGCAATCATCCGCGCTCAGCCAGCGAAACCCCTGCCAGCCTTCATCCTCGCGATGCAGTGCAGGCGTGCCGCGGTAAAACCAATTCAGTGCGCATGAAAATTCCTGCATTGCCGCATGAGCGGGATAGTCCAAAAGAAACCAGTCCAACGGCTTTTTAAAATCCCACTCAATAAACTGCCCGAACTCATTCCCCATAAAATTGAGTTTCTTGCCCGGATGCGCGAGTTGATATGCAAAAAGAAGCCGCAGCTGTTCAAACTTTTGTTCGTAACTGCCCTTCATGCGGTTTATCAGGGATAATTTGCCGTGAACAACCTCATCATGCGAAAACGGCAGCACATGCTTTTCGGAAAACGCATATACCATCGGGAAAGTCAGCTTTTCGTGCATGGTTCGTTTTTCCGCCGCATCCGCACTGAAATACTTCAAAGTATCGTTCATGAACCCCATGTTCCATTTGAAATCGAAGCCCAACCCTCCGAACGCAACCGGTTCTGTAAGTTTCGGAAAAGCCGAACTTTCCTCCGCAATCATAAGCGTGTTCGGGCACTCTCTGTGCACGGCAGCGTTCAGCTTTTTAATGAACTCTATCGCTTCAAGGTTTTCTCTGCCGCCGAAACGGTTCGGGAGCCATTCATCCCTGCAAAAATCATGGTAGAGCATACAGCTCACAGCATCGACCCTCAGACCGTCAAAATGGAATTCGCGCAGCCAATACAAAGCGTTCGAAATCAGGAAGCTCACAACCTCGCTTCGCCCGTAATCAAACAGCAGCGTCCCCCATTGCGGCATCTCGGCGCGGAGCGGTTCTGCGGGTTCGAACAATGTGCCTCCGTCAAATCTGCGCAATCCGCTCTCATCCTTTGTGAAATGCGCCGGAACCCAGTCCATTATAACCCCAATGCCGCATTTGTGCGCATAATCCACAAGCTCCGCAAGCTGTTCGGGCGCACCGTAACGCGCCGTGACCGCATAATAACCCGTGACCTGATAACCCCAGCTGTCATCCAGCGGGTGTTCGGCAAGCGGCAAAAGCTCAATATGCGTATAACCCATTCTTACGCAGTAATCGACGAGTTCGCGTCCCAATTCAGAGTAGTTCATGCCCTGTTTCCACGAGCCGGCGTGAACCTCGTATATGTTTATCGGTTCGGTGAAAAGATTCCTCTGCGCGCGGAGTTTAAGATATTCGCCGTCGGTCCACACATTCCGGGGAATGCCGTGAAGCACGCTTGCCGTTCCCGGCCGAAGTTCCGAACGGAATGCGAACGGGTCGGATTTAAGCACCGTTTGCCCGTCCCTGCCGGTAATTGCAAACTTGTATCTGTCGCCCTTTCCTGCCTCCGCAATACGGCAGCTCCAACAGCCCGTTTCTCCGAATTTTTCCATCGGATTTTCGCCCTGCTTCCAATTGTTGAAATCGCCCACAACGGATATTCGAACCGCATTCGGTGCAAAAACGGAGAATTCCCAATAGCGGATGCCTCCGGTGTTCCGCTCGTGCGCACCCAACGCGCGATAAGCATATGCATTTTCGCCGTGATTAAAAAGATAGACTGCCGTTTCGTCCATTTCAGCTCCTAACTTACAGGGTTCAGCCTTTGCCGCGCCCTGCATTTCCGTTCAGCTATTTTCCGACACAGAATCGTTCAAAAATGCGATCAAGAAGCTCCTCCGAAACTTCTCTGCCGCTTATTTCGCCGAGGCAGTGCAGTGCATTCCCGACCGATTCCGCAACAAGCTCGGTCTGCGGAAGAAGCATTTCGGCCGCATTCCCGCCTTTGGAAAAGAGTTCCGCCGCCTCACAAAGTTCCGCACAAGCCGCACTCAGGCACTCGATATGCCTTTCATTCGTCACAATGGCACGCCCTTCGGAAAGTCCGACCGCCTCCGCAATTCGGTGTTTCAGCTCATCCAGTCCGAAACCCGTGCGGCAGCTGATTCGGCTTATGCTCCCGCCGTTTTCGGGCGCAATATTTTTCAGCTGTTCAGCCGCCGTCCCGCAATCCGACAGATCACATTTGTTTATTACAAAAATTATATTTCGGCAATTCATGCCGAAAACTTTTTGAACGAGTCTCTCATCCTCCTGCGTTATGCCCGCCGAACCGTCAAACAGCAGCAGCACACATTCTGCGGAAGCGGCTTCGTGCAGAGCGCGTTCAATTCCGATTTTTTCAACCGCATCGCCGGTTTCGTGAATGCCCGCCGTATCGGCAATGCGAACAGGCAAACCGAGCAAATCGATTTTCTCTTCCAAAACATCGCGTGTTGTGCCCGCAATGTTTGTAACGATTGCACGTTCCGCATTCATCAGTGCATTTAGAAGGCTGGATTTTCCGACATTCGGCCTTCCGAGAATGGCAAGCTTTGCCCCCTCGCGTATAATTTTATTGCAATTCCCGTTGTCAATCAAGTCCCTTATGCGGGAAATTGCCGAATTCAGCACCTCCGGCGCAGCCGAAAGCACCTCATCCTCCATTTCCTCCGGGTAGTCCATTGCTGCCGCAAGTTCGCTTGCAAAATCAAGCAGCTTTTCTTCAATTGCGCCGATTCTCCTGCTCAATCCGCCCTCGAGCTGCTCCAACGCCGCACTCGCTCCGCGCCGCGTTTCTGCATTTATCAAATCCATCACCGCATCAGCCTGAACAAGATCCATCTTTCCGTTCAAAAAGGCGCGTTTTGTGAATTCACCCGCTTCCGCAAGCCGCATCCCCAGCCGTGTCAGTGCGCGCGATACGGCCGAAACGACGGAATAGGAGCCGTGCAGATTGAGCTCAAACATATCTTCACCCGTGTAGGAATGCGGTGCACGGAAATAAACCGCCATAGCTTCGTCAAGCACGGCCAAGGCACCCGTATCGTTTTCCTTCCGTTCTTCGCCCTGTCCGCCGTCGGGTTCAATTCTGTCGATTATTTTGCCGTAATTCAGCTGCCGATGTTCGATTCTGCCCGAAAAAATCTCCCTGAGAACGGGCAAAACACCGCTTCCGCTTGCCCGAATTACAGCAATCGCACCGCCCACCGGGGTGGACAGTGCGAAAATATTATCATTGCATGTGTTAATTTTTTTCATGCCTTCAATGCTGCCAAAACGAGTTTACCGTGTTTATGCCTTGTCGCGGGGACGCTGCGGTCTTCTGCCGCGCTTCGGCGCAACAACAACCCTGCGATTCGGCTCTTCGCCCTCGCTGTGGGTGGTAACATAGGGGTTGTTCTGCAAAGCGGAATGCAGAATCCTGCGCTCATAGGGATTCATGGCTTCAAGAGTCCTCGGCCTGCCCGTTGATTTAACCTGCGCCGCAACGCGCCTTGCAAGACGGATAAGGGTTTCTTCACGCTTTTCACGGTAGTCCTCGGTGTTGATGGTAACGCGTGTATAGCCGTCCACCTTGCGATTGCGGTTAATAACAAGCCCTGTCAGGTACTGAATTGCATCCAAAGTCTCGCCGCGGTGACCGATAAGAACGCCCATTGTGTCGCTGTCAATACGCAGCCTTATCGCATCCTCTTCCCTTGCCGCAAGCACCTTTCCGCCGATGCCCATTTTTTCAATAAGTTCCGCCACAAATTGAGCCGCAGGTTCACCCTCGGCAGCCTCCTCGGTGTAATTCACGGGAGGTTCTTTCACGGCTTCGGGCGCGGGCTCTTCCTCGCGGTTCTGCCTTTGCGGACGGCTGCGATTGCCGCGGCTGTCACGGTTTGCACGATTGTTTCTTTCGTATTTTTCGTTCCTTTCGGGTTTGGCGGCGAACTCGTCCTCCGCCCTGTTCACTGTTTCGGGAACATCGTACTTTGCATTTTCATCATACGCTTCCGCTGCGGCGGTTCCCGTTCCGACCGGCATATCCGTTTCCGGAATTTCGGGTTCGATAATCTCTTTGCGTGTTTCTTCCACGCCCTCTGCAATTGCTGTCACGGTTTCTCTGTCTTCTCTGCGGCGGTTGTCGCGATTCTCGCGGTTGTCACGTCCGCTGCGGTTATCGCGGTTTCCGCGCCTTTCGGTGCGTTCGCGGCGTTCGCGGGCAAGTTCCGCCGTGAAATCGGGAACAACGACTTCCTCGGCGGGTTTTTCCGTCAACTCAACGATTGCAGGTTTTGCACCGATGCCGAGAAGACCTTTTGTTCCGTGTTGAATAACATTTATTGTGACCTCGTCGATTGACAGGCCGAGCTGCTGAAGACCGCTGAAGATGGCTGCATCAACGGATTTTCCCGTTGCTTGGATTGAACGCATGTGTTTTACCTTGAAGCATCTGCGCACTCGGTGCTGCACGCACGGTGTGCCGCAATGCTGCCGCGCCTGTTTGTGCGGCATATCCTTTCGTTATTTGTGTTTTAATTTGTTTTCACACGGGCGGACGGGAAAGACGCCGTCATAATATGCTGCTCTGCCCGATAAAATCCGAAGTTTGCTGCGGCGGTTCGCTGCTTTCGTGCAATTCGGACGGAGTTCGGCAACCTGCGAAAGTCCGAAAAGAACGATGCGGTACGCAGTTCCGCCGCCGGAACCGCGCACCGATTAAGTGAATTTTATTTTGCTTTTGAAGGTTTTGCGGAAGAAACTTCATCCGCATTTTCCTTTTTGCTCATGATAAGGTTCGTGAGCTGGGACGTGATAATCTGAAGCACGCTGCTGAGAACCCAATAGAGCGAGAATGCCGAGGTGGAGCTCAAGCATACAAAGAAGCTCATTATCGGGAACAGCCACAGCATGAAATTCATGCTTTGCTGCTGCTGAGCAGCACCGGGGTTCAGCTTCTTGGACTGGCGCATTGAGAGCCACGCCGAAAGCAGCTGGAAGCCGGTTGCAAGCACGGGCAGGATGAACCATCCGTTATTGTTTCCGTGCTGATATTTTTTCATCAGGTTATCGTATTTTTCAACGGCCGTGTCCGTCGGCAGCAGATCCATGCTGCTCGAGCCGAATTCGCCGGTTGCAAGTCCGGCCTTAACAAGGGTTTCCCAAATCACTTTGCCCTCAATCTTATTGCCGGCCGCATCGGTGTACCCGGTGTGGAAAAGCTTAAGATTGCCTATATTGTTTGATTTTGTGCACGCACAGGTCGAAGAATTGCCGTAAGTTTTAACGGTTTTCGCAGGCGTGACGACAGGCGCAAAGCCGCTGTCCGGCTGCCAGATGTTCGTAATCCAGAGGAAGCTGTAGCTGTCGAAAGTCTCCTGCGCTTTTTCCTCGTTAACGATCGTTTCGTATGTGAGCCGAACGGTCTGTTCATAGCCCCAAAAGCGGAATGCTGCAAGGAAGCAGAAGAAAAGCGGAAGCGTCAGCAGCAGAGGAAGACAGCTTGAAAGCATACCGATGCCGTTTTCCCGCATGAGTTTGTTCTGCTCCATGCTGAGTTTTTGCGGATTGTCGGCATATTTCTTTTTCAGTTTTTCGATTTCGGGCTGAATCTTTGCCTGTTTGCGCTGATTTTTGCGATTGTTGATATCGGGAAGGATCTGAATTATGCGCAAAGCAAGCGTAACGATAAATATCGTAAGAAAATAATTGTTGCCAAGCACGCTGTAGAGCCAACGAAGCAAATCAAAAAACCACTCGGTAAGGAAGAAATCGTTAATCATTTTCTGTTATTTTATCCTTTCTGTCCGTCAGTCTGCGGCACTTATTTTTCCGATACCGTACGTTTTGCGTACAAGTCTCCCCTTTTTCGGCCGCACCGCCCGATTCCGTTTCGTTCGCCGCCGCCTTCCGGCAACGAAAAAAACGCATCAGATTAAGCTTTTTTTCGGATGTCTTATTCGGAACGGGATCGTATCCGCCCTTTGAAAACGGGTTGCAGCGCATTATGCGCCAAACCGCAAGGAATAACCCCTTGAACGCTCCGTGTATTCTCAAAGCATCGATTGCATACTGAGAGCAGCTCGGCGTATAACGACAGCACGGACCGCTGCGCGGCGAAACAAACAGCTGATAGCTTTTTATAAGCTGAATAAACAGCCGTGCGGGCAAACTCAGCCGTTCGCGTTCGGAATCATTTTCGCGCCCCCATGAGTTCATGTCGGGTTCCCGCCGCAATTTTCGTTATCGCTTTCCTTCGTTTCCGCCTCCGCATCGCTTGCCCGCTGTTTTTCCTTCTCCTGCGGTGGGTTCGTATTTAAGTACCCCGCCCGTTTGAGAGAATATCTCATTGAGCTGCGAATGTCCGGAAGCTTTTCGTCAACTATCGGCTGTCTCGCAATAAAAATAAGCCTGCATCCCGGCTTTATGCAGGGAATAAGCGGGGTCACAGCCTCACGCATACGGCGTTTTGTTTTATTACGAACAACAGCGTTGCCGATTTTTTTACTCACGGAAAAACCGATTTTGACTTCGCCCTGTCTGCCCTTGGCATAAATCAAAACCACGCTCCGCCCCCCGACCGATTTCCCGATGCGATAGGTTCTGCGGAACTCCTTATTTCGTTTGAGAGAATAGCAACGCTTCACTTTCAGTTTTCAGATTATCACGCATATGCCGACCGATTCGTTTTTGCCGAGGAAGCACTGAATACACATCAAAATACAGATTTTAGCAAAAACTCTTAAAAATCAGCGTTTGTTCAGTTAGTCTGTCGTTTTTTCAGGCAATACCGCACATCAAAACATATATTAAAACCGTATGCTGCGCAGCGCAATCCGGTGCCGCCGCGCGACATATTTTATATTGTTATTGTTCGGGTGCCGACTACTTTTCCGTTTGTTCCGTTAAAACTCAAAGACCGTTCAAAACAGCGTTTCCGCAGCAATTCAATGGCTTTGTGAAACTCACGCGCAAGCAAAGCTCCTCAACACAAAACCAACCGAAAACACACCGAACGCCTGCCGCCTCATCGGAGCACAGTTGTTCAAAATGTTAATGAACTTACGAAATGATACCGCCTCGGGTGCGGCACAGCCGCACACCGAGTCCGCTCCGCCGTACGGGCGAACATATCAAGCGGGATCTTCGCCGGAAAAAGCTCTTGTAAAAAGCCTTTGTGAGCAGTGTTCGCAGCAGGCTGCCCGGTTAAATCCGCCGCAGGCTGCAAACCGTTTTTCCTCGTTTGAGGTCTCAAAAAAGCGAGCCTGCCGAAAAGCAAGTCCCGCATTCGCGCATGTTTCGCTTAAAATCGGAAGTTCAATCCCCCGCATTGGGCAAAAACACGGCGCAAATCATAGAAAAGGCTTATGCAGACAGTTTCTTCCTGCCCTTGCTGCGCCTGCGTGCGAGCACGTTGCGGCCGTTGGCGGTGCTCATGCGCTTGCGGAAACCGTGAACCTTTTTCCTCTGCCTAACTTTGGGCTGAAAAGTCATCTTCATAGTATACAGTACCTCTTTCTTGCTTATTTACAAGGGAATATCGCAATCTGTCCGACCCATGCTCAAAGGAGCATTTTCGGCGAAAAAAATTTCGCTCGGCAGATTTCCGAAGAAAACCCCATAGTGTCACAATTAGTTATTATAGCCGCAATGCCCCCGTTTTGTCAAGCCCGAATTCGCACATCCGAGCCTGTTTTTATTTTATTTTTGCAATATATTATCATCTTTTTATTTGTCTCATCATGCAGCATTCCTCAACCCGTTCCGTTCGGCCGCGTTTGCTTCCCGCCTTGCTTAAACTCCCGATTTTGTTCCGCACAGCCGCACTGCGTTCGCTTTCATACGCACAGGCGGCTGCATTTTGTTTTGATAATATAATTTTTCAAAGGTTTTTTTCTCTTTTCATTCCCGTTTCGATATGCTATAATTTAAATGTCAGAAAATGCGCGGGTTTCTTCGTCGGCTTGACGATCGGCCTGCGCGAAACAAACACAAAGGAGATTTACCATGCCTGTTAATCTTAAAGGGCGTTCCCTGCTTACCCTCAAGGATTTCACTCCCGATGAAATCCGTTATCTTCTCAACCTTGCCGCCGACCTTAAGGCAAAAAAGCGTGCCGGTATCCCCGGTGATCTGCTTGCAGGCAAGAACATCGTTCTTCTTTTCGAAAAAACTTCCACCCGCACCCGCTGCGCATTCGAGGTTGCCGCGCTTGACGAAGGCGCACATGTAACCTTCCTTTCCAACAGCCAGATGGGCAAAAAGGAATCCCTTGAGGACACCGCAAAGGTTCTCGGCCGTTTCTATGACGGCATTGAATTCCGCGGCTTCAAGCAGGAGACCGTTGAGCTGCTCGCAAAGCATGCGGGCGTTCCCGTATGGAACGGCCTCACCGACCTGTATCATCCCACTCAGGTTCTTGCAGACTGCCTCACCATCATGGAAAACATCGCCAAGCCCCTCAACAAGGTCAAGCTCGTTTATGTCGGTGATGCACGCAACAACATGGGCAACTCCCTCATGATCATCTCCGCAAAACTCGGTATGCACTTTGTCGGCATCGCTCCCAAGGCTCTCTTCCCCGAGGATCATCTTGTTGAAGAAATGCGCGAGCTTGCAAAGACCACCGGCGCAAAGATCGAATTCTCCGAAGATATCGCTGCTGTTGACGGTGCGGACGCTATCTACACCGATGTTTGGGTTTCCATGGGCGAAGAGGCTCAGTTCGAAGAGCGCATCAAGCTCCTCACCCCCTACCGCGTAACCATGGACATGATGAACATGACCCATAACCCCGACTGCATCTTCCTCCACTGCCTGCCCAGCTTCCACGATCTTGAAACCTCCGTCGGCAGAGAGATTTACGAAAAGTACGGCGTTGCAGAACAGGAAGTTACCGACGAAGTCTTCCGCGCTCCCTGCTCCAAGGTATTCGACGAAGCCGAAAACCGCATGCACACCATCAAGGCCGTTATGGTCGCAACCGCAGGCAGATAAGCTTTGCCCTGCCGTTCGGCAATTCGGATTCCGCGCCTGATTTTGTTTTGCGCTTCAACTGAATCCGATTGAATAACAAAACACGCTGCATCCTTTTTCGGGTGCAGCGTTTTTGTGTCTGCTGTGTTTGCGCCGTTATATTGACGTGCGGTTCAGCTCAGCAGTCAAGGTAAAAGATAATGTCGTTCTTGCCTTCCTGCGCCGTGCCGCGATAGACTTCCGTGTCAAATCCGCCGATGCGGAACCCGCATTTCAGGTAAAAAAGACATGCACCGAGATTATTGTCCTGTGCAATGACGTAAATCCCGCGATACCCCTTTTCCCGCGCAAGCTCTTTCGCGCGTTCGATAAGCTTCATTCCGATGCCGCGGCCCCGTGCCGCCGCGCTGACCTTCAGGTCACAGAGATACATATATTTAAAGAAGCCTTCCTGCATTACCGCAAGTCCGATACAGTTTTCCGCATCGGCACCGCCTGCTGCGCCGCGAATGCTCTCATCATCGCATTCGCCGTCATACGCGCCGATAAAAGTGCAGTTTTCGCTCATTTGTTCAAAATCATAATGCTCGTCCGGAAAGCGCATTTCAGAAGCGTTCTCCGGTGCAAAAAGCTCCGTTTCCCAACTCCATTTTCCGTCCGAATATTTCGGAATCAGCCGCCCGAACAGTTTAAACGGCTCATTCGGAAGATTTATGTCCTTCGAATGCTGCACGTCAATCAATCTTATTTCTGTCATTCAGTTCTCGTCTCCTGTGCTTATCTCCGTCCCGCCCCACTCAACAACGGTAAAACCGCGGCGTTCGGGTGCGGTCAGCACCTGCTCTGCAATTTCAACAAATGCATCGGATTTCTGCCACGCCATGAAAACACGAATCACGGTATCGGGCGCAGGCTCAACTTCAAGCTTTGCAGCCTGTGTGTAGCAATCGGCTTGGAATGAAATCACATTGTACGGATTCTGTTCCATAAGCGGCAGCCAGAAGACGATGAATTCGTTTGCCTCACGTCGATTGAGGCCCAATTTTTCAAGCGCAGTTTCAAGGAACGCAGCCGTATCGCCGCCCTTTACGCAGAAGCCCTTTGAAAAATCAAACCGCGCATTCGTTTCCCCCTCCCAATAGAGGTAATTGTATTCCGTGCCGTTTTCATCGGTCAGCACTCCGTTCGGGGAAGCTTTCACGCGCCACCCGTTTTTGTATTTCGGATATGTGCATGTCAGCGCACCGTCAAGGTCAAGATTCACATAAACATCCGTTTCCGCTTCGGGATAGAGGTAAACAACGGGCTTGTAAGCAACATACGGATCGGGTGCCCAATCGCTCGGCTCAACGGACAGAACATCCGCCTCGTGACGCTCGGCTTCGCTGTCCGCACAGTAGTTTTCCACCTTGCATATAACATGATCGCCGACGCAGTATTCGTCCGAAAGCCTGCCGTTAAGCTTCAGTTCGTAGGGCGATGGGATAACGGGACTTGCAAAGAAACAATCCGCATATATTCTTGTAATTATAACGTGCCCGGTCGAATCCTTTTCGATTTTTTCGGCTGTTGATTTGTCCAGCCATTCCCCATCAAAGTCTCTGTCCCTCAAATCGTCCGCATTTTTCCAGCTTATTGCTTTTATCTGTGCGGGATAAGTTTCGCTTATGCCGCCTCTGTACGTCACCTGCACAACCGTCCCGACATTAAATCCGATCCGTTCAAGACTGCTTGTGCCGAATTGGATTCTATCGCTGCTTGCGGCTTCCGCCGTGCCCGCAGCGGGACGAACCGTAACAACGCTTCCGTTAATCTCCGTAATTTCCGCATCAAAAACATGCTCAATGCCCTCTGCTTCCTCTGCCCAAAGCTCATCAAGCGTTTTTTTGAGATCCTTTCCGAAATAAACCTTTGTTTTTTCGTATGTTCCGCCGGCGTAAAACTTTTTCCATTTAACAATGCGGTATGTCATCGCCGCATATTCCCGCGTTCCGCCGTCGTCGAGTGCCGCCTTCGGGATCGGTACAGCCAAAACGGCAGCAGCGAGCACCGCAAATATGATTATGAATACCCAAACCTTTTTTGTCTTCATTCCAAATTCCTCCTTCCTAATTTCTAATTCCTAATTCTCTTCCTGAAGCTATAATAGCATATACAATTCGGAACGTCAATCAAATGATTCGAAAATACCCCATTGAAGACTGTTTTCAAAATTTAAGCACCGAACCCTGCGATTCGGTGCTTCTGTTCTATTCATTGGTCTGCTCCGGAAGCAGACACAGTTCCCCGCTGTCAACTTCAAACCGTTCTATGTCCACTCCGGTATAGTAATGCCGCAAAATTTCATCGAAACTGCTGCCGTTTTTTGCCATTGCATTTGCGCCGCACTGGCTCATGCCGACGCCGTGCCCAAAGCCGAAGCAGGTGATTTTAACATTCGACTGCGTGATTGAAAACTTAACATTGGTGCTGCGGAGTTTGAGTGCGTTCCTGAGCTGCTGCCCGGTAACAACGGTGCCGCCCAAACGAATCAGCTGAATCCGCCCGCTCTCCGTGCGCTGCCAAACGTCAACATCCTTTGCGGGGTCGGACATTTGCGCATCGGGAAAAGCCGAATTCACTTTGCTGATAAACTCAGCCGTCGTGTAGCATTTTTCCGAAGTAAACTCCGGCGAATCCTCTTCCCCGCCGCTCTCAACCGAAACAAGATAGGGCAGAGCAACAGCGAATACGGCCTCGCAGTTTTCCGTTCGCCCGCCGGAGGAAGAATGATACAATGCAGTCACCAGTTCCCCGCCGCTTGTCAGAACAAGCCCTTCCGTTTCGTGCACGGCGGCTTCAATGCGTGCATAATAGTTTTCAAACGAGCTGCCCCAGCGTTCCCGCAGCTGTTCCGTGGTCAGAAAAGCTTGGCAGCAGGCATAGTCCGTGCAGATGGTATGTCCGCTTTTGCAGCGAAGCTCACCCGTCAGGTGCTTCATTGCAAAGGTTCGGGCCGCAACAGCCTGCGCTTTCAATGCTTCCTTTTCATACGTTGCGGGCATCTCCGCCGCAGTGACATGAATGATGTAGTCCTCCGTATCCATCGGAACGACCTCCTCACCGTTCCAAACTCCGATTCCGTTTGCCGAAGGTATCGTTTCATACTTTTCGCCTGCGAGAAGATTCAAACCGCTCACAATGTCGGGCATCAGATCAAGGCCCGCATTTACACTGCCTGCCGTGCGCGGCGCCGGGACTCGTCCCCCGACGGACACGGCGGAAAGAACTGCGGTCGATAAGCCGACAATTCCCGCCGCAAGCAGCATTCCGATCGTTTTCTTCATGTTCATGTCACATTGTTATGCGGTTCTTTACAAGATTATTACATTTAAATTCGCGCAAACCTATTGAATACCGAGGCCTCTGCGTTGTATAATATAGCTGTGAAAGGGTATGTGAAGCTTTTCATGCGCGGCAGCTGATTTTTAAAGCAAACGACCCTTTACGCCATTCATTACATGAAAGAGAGGAAGAAATATGCTGCTGAACACAATGCTTCTGCTGTCCGGCGGAGATTTTTTCAGCCGCTGGCTTGAAGGCTGGAACCTCGGCGGGCTGATACTCGTGCTTATCGGCGCGGCTTTGATAATCATCGAAATGCTGATCCCGGGATTCGGCATTGCAGGCATATCGGGCGCGGCAGCCGTGATTGCAGGGCTTATCATAGGTTCGAACGACCCAATATCCGCGCTGTTCTCGGTTGCAATACTTGTTGTAATTCTCAGCATCGCCGCGGTCATAATATTCAAAGTTGTTTTCGGCAAACGGAAAAACGGCAAAAACTCCCGCATCGTGCTTAACGAAAGCATTGCAGCGGAAGCGACCGACCGCGTGACCGCCGAATCAGCCGAGCTCATCGGCAAACAGGGGATTGCGCTCACTGCGCTGCGGCCGAGCGGTGCTGCACTTATCAACGGAAAACGTTACGATGTGCTTGCCGACGGTGAATTCATTGCAAAAGATGAACCGATCGTTGTTTGTGCCGTTGAAGGTCTGCGCATCAGCGTTCGACGCCCGAACGAAGCGGAATGATTCATCGTCCTTGACTCCGGAGCGGAGTTTTATCCACACTCAATGAAAAAGAAACCTATTGACGACAAAAAAGAGAACAAGCGGCCGTTTTTCTATTCTCAGTTTTATGACGCATCGGATATTGAAGCGGCAAGCAAAAATGCATACAATACCGAAATGAGCAGCAAAGAGCTGAACAGGCGGCGCAAGCGGGACTGGATCTTTCTTCTTATCGGCGTACCTGCATTCATCGCACTGCTGTATCTTATCGCCTTAGCTTTGCGCTGAGCCGGAAAGGGCTGCCGCCGATGCCGCAAACGGTATCGCATCGCAGCCATATATTCCGGAACAGTATTTGAACAATATTTATTTGAAAGGAAAATACAAAAATGAACGCACTGAACCTTATTCAATTCGAAAGCTCTTTGGTTTTCGCCGATGCCCCCGCAGCCGGCATGTCTGTCGGCGCAATCATCGGCATCATAATCGGCGCAGTCATCCTGCTGATATTCTTCTTCTCCTTCTTCCCCGTCGGGCTTGCTATTTCGGCAGGAGCATCGGGGGTTCATGTCGGGCTTTTTCAGCTTGTCGGTATGCGTATCCGCAAAGTAAACCCGCATCGCATTGTTGAACCGCTCATCAAAGCAACGAAGGCAGGTCTTGATTTAAATCTGAACAAGATGGAAGCGCATTACCTTGCGGGCGGCAATGTTGACCGCGTTGTGAATGCGCTCATCGCCTCCCAGCGTGCGGGCATCGCACTTGATTTTGAAAAGGCATGCGCAATTGACCTTGCGGGCAGGGATGTTCTGACCGCAGTTCAAATGAGCGTCAGTCCCAAAGTTATCGAAACACCCGTTATCGCCGCAATTGCAAAGGACGGCATTGAGCTCCGCGCAAAGGCAAAAGTCACCGTTCGCGTCAATATCGACCGTCTTGTCGGCGGTGCAGGCGAAGAAACGATCATTGCCCGCGTCGGCGAAGGCATTGTTACCACCATCGGTTCTTCCGTCAGCCACAAGGATGTTCTTGAAAACCCCGACTCCATCTCTCAGACCGTTTTGAACAAGGGTTTGGACAGCGGCACGGCATTTGAAATACTCTCCATCGATATTGCGGATGTCGATGTCGGCGTGAACGTCGGCGCAAAGCTTCAGATCGACCAGGCGGAAGCCGATAAGCGCATTGCACAGGCAAAAGCAGAGGAACGCCGCGCAATGGCGGTTGCACAGGAGCAGGAGAACAAGGCGGAGGTTGCAGGTATGCGCGCCCGCGTTATCGAGGCCGAAGCCCAGGTTCCCCTTGCAATGGCTGAAGCGTTCCGCAGCGGCAATCTCGGCATCATGGATTACTATAAAATGAAGAATCTTGCCGCCGACACCGAAATGCGCGAATCCATCGGGAAAACCACCGCAGGTTCCGCCGATGTTAAATAAACAGTCGAAATGCACCCGTTTCCGCGGCTGTCATGCAGCAGTCGCGGAAACGGTCGGCAATCGATTTAACGAAATTTAATTAACGGAATCAAACAAACAGAATCCAAACGTATCGAAAGGAGGCAGCCATGCAGCTGTTGATATTCATTGCGGCAATCGGCTTCTTTGTTCTCAGAATTCTTGCGTCAAGCAAGAAAAAGCAGCCTGAAACCGCCGAAAACGGTGCTGCGAATCGGTTTGCCGAAAACGAATCGGACGAATTCGCATTCGGAACGGGTTTTGCGCAGGGGAAACCGAAGCCTGCCGCACAGAACCGAACCGAGGGCAGAGCATACAGTGCATCCGACTCCTATTGCGGCACGGCAAACTGCACCGGCGGCAGCATTCACGAAGGTGCTCATGAAGGCGAAGTTCGCGCTCCGCGCTCCCCGTCCGGAACCGGCGGCGGAAACATGCGCAGCAATGCATCCTCCGGCAAAAAAACCGCAGCAAGCCAAACGGCAAAGAAAACTGCGGCACGGCAGCCCGCCGCCGCAGTCCGACCCGATGACGATCCCGCATATGAGCAAAAACAACCGGTTGAAGGCACAAAAAAAGTGCAGAGCGGAGCGGACAGGCTGCTTAAAGCCATCTCGGCTCAGCCCGCAGTTACCCAGGGCATTATCTGGAATGAGATTCTTTCCGCACCCGCCGCGGCAAGAGATTCGGATTGATACAGCAGACTTTTAACCGGACGGCAAAGGCTTTTTATTGAACTTCAAGCAGGAACAAAACCGCTTCCCTTTTCGGAGGCGGTTTTATTCCCGGATTAGAAATATAAGGTAATTAAGGAGAAGACGACATTTTGAACCGAATCATCTGTTTTTATCAAGCATGTTGTCTGTTAATATAGTAATCTCATCATCACTTAAATCAATCTCTTTGATTGGCTTTTAGCTGATACCGCTGACTTTTTTTCCGTGGCGTTTGGATTTTCTTTTTTTGCAGCAGCGTTTATTAACAGAGCAGCACCTGCGCCTATTATGGCGGTAACCACACTGAGCCCAATCATCGGCAGTACCATGCTTGCTTGTCCACCCTCGTACAGTGCTTTTGTGAAATTCTCCGGTCCATGCATCTCACGCGCATATTTTGCCATTTGTGCATATGCCCAAATTGACCCATCGTAGTTAGGAATCTCATTAAGTCTCATATTTTTTATTCTCCTTTTGTAATTTTATTTTAAATAAATTCAACCGTATAGTCCGCAAAGCAGCCGAGAAAGTTTCCGATAAGTTTTTTTGCATTCGATTCAACGGTGTCAAAAAAACCTTTTTTCTGAACCTCCTCAAGTCCTTCCGATTCAATCTCCGAAATCAGCGTTTGATATTGCTCAAAATCGATCGGATTCAGCATACTGTTCTGTTCATTGCATACAACGCTGTCCCAAATCAGCTGATTGCTCATGATTTTCGCCTGAGGCAAAGCGACATAGATCTTCATGCTTTCGTTATCCACCCGAACGGCAATGTCCTCAAGCGAATAGCCCGCTTTAACTATGCCCGTGCAGGTCAATTCAACATGGTTCGTTGAACCCGGAATGGGAATCTTGTCCACAAAATAGCGGGTAAAATCCTTCCCCCGGGTCACGGTGTAATCTCCTTCGCATGTTGCAAGCTCACCGATTTCAAGAATCTTCGCCTCAACTTCATCCACAGTGATGATGGATTTTTCAACTTCACCCGGAAGCTTCAGATCGATGCCGCTGCTGCTTGCGGGAACAACTTCCGCTTTTCCGCCGTTCGAACGATTTCCGAAAAAGTATCCGAATCCGAACACAATTGCCGTCACCAGCAACACGGCAAAAATCCCACCCAAAACCTTTAAAAATTTCTTCATGTCCGCATCCTCCTCTTACAGCCACGCCGTGATGAATACAATAAGGTAAAGTGCCGCGATAACGCCGACAATACCCAAAAGAATTTTTCCGATGATCTTCATTCTTCTTCGCCTCCATTCATTTCCGAAATCTTCCGCATTGCCTCGGTTGGCTTCAACCGGCAGACGAGTCCGACCTTGTACGCAAGCTCTCTGTTCTCCGCCGCTTTTTCAACAAGAAGCGAGGCAATAACCCTTTGTTTAACAGTCATTTTAAATCTCCTTTCGGCTGTTGTTTTTTTGTATGACTGAATTATAATGCAGTTCATCCTTCGGAAAAAGGGCAAAAACTGCGGAATAACCCTGCCGTTTTCCCTAAAAAATGCAAAAAACGCCGATTAAATGCATAAATCGACGTTTTCAGGTTTGATCTGCACCTGTGCAGCCCGTGTTATTTTTCCGCTTCGCAATAGTTTTTCTGAAGTTTGATTTCTCCGTCGGCAACCATTTGCTCAAACCAGAATTGAAGCGTTTCAACCGTTACGGATATTTTTTCCAATTCGGCCTGAATACCCGTAAAATCAATCATTTCGTCTTCCGAAATTTGTCCGTCCGCCGTTATCTCAATCAGCCGTTCCTGCTTTTTCTGCATTGCGTTGAGCGATGCAAGCATTTCAAGCACAATTCGAGACAGATCCTTGACCTTTATCTCCGGAACATATTGCTGCCCGATGGGACACTCGTGCGCACAGTAATAATTGCACAGATTCGGGTTTCTGTACCCGCGGGACATTTCAAGCACTTCGTCCGAACGCGGCACAAATCCCCCGTTTTCAATTCGTTCAATGCGATCCGCCGAAATCCAGCCCAGCACTTCGCTCGCCTTTTCCCGCGAATAGCCCATGTTTTCACGGCAAATTTGATATTGAGTTTTATTATCCTTGTTCGATGTTCTCCCCATTTTTTCGTTCCTCCCGTTTTTTTCATTCTGCGGATGCTCCTGCGAAACAACTTTGCAAAACAGCGGAGGCTGCAAAATCTTAACCCAAAACCGTGCCTGCCCGTTCCCCGTGCCGCATATTCGCTCCGCACACCGAAAAAAATCGTTGCTGCAATTCGGCAATATTATTTTACAATAAATATATCCGAGTTTCAAGTCGAAATGCGGCGGAAAATCTGCCTTTTTCACGACAGAAGAATTGCGGCGGACGATAAGCATTATTCATACCGGACTCAACTCTGTTTAAAAAAACGGTTGACATGTTTAGATTTGAACGCTAAAATATATGTACATTCATATTTCTCATGCATATCTCTGCATATGCACCGTTGATTTTATATATTAAACATAAAAACCGCCCGTAAACCGTAAAGTTTTCGCAAAAGATTTAAACGCAGAAAATTTGTTTTGAATTCTGTTCTTTTCGTGATATACTTTACGCAGCAAAAAACAGTTTGCCCGACACTCTTGTCCAAGTTGCGGGCAATCTCATAAATAAGCTTGCGAACGGGCAAAACTGAATGCATACGCTGCTCGGCGCATACCGTCAGACTTATAACAATAAACCCGGAGGTTATTTACAATATGTACGAACCCAAACCCATCGACACAAGCGATGTTGTCCTTCCTGCGGAGCTGCTTGCTCTTACGGAAAAAATTGCCGAAAACGTTCATGAAGTGTGGGCCGCAGGCAGAATTGCCGAAGGCTGGACTTACGGTGAAAAGAAGGACAACGATTTAAAAACAACACCCCTGCTCGTTCCTTATGACGAGCTTGCGGAAAGCGAGAAGGAATATGACAGGAACACCGCGCTTGAAACCTTGAAGCTGATTGTCAAAATGGGATACAGAATTGAATTGCGTAACCCGAATCAATGACATTTACGCACATTAAATTCCTTTTCCCGAAATCTTATGCCGAATGCCTTTTTCTGCATGGATTTTCGCTGTGATTGCGGTCGCTGTGTTTTCTGCCGTTCCGAGCGGCTGAAGGATTGAAACGGCGATACGCAGTCACAATTTGATATGCTTCAGCCAATAAATAAAATGCAGAGGAGAACTCACTTGAAAGTTTTATTCCGAGACAAACTTAAATCTTATTTTTTTGTTGTTGCTTTAGGCTTGCTTGCAGGGCTCACCGTTGTGTTTTTCATTGAAGTGCCTGACAACGGTTTCTGGTCGTTTTATTATTGGAGTTCGAGCACCTTCGGCTTCTGGATGTTTTCGACTTCGTTGATTGTTTTATTCAGCGAGAACAGAAAATGTGCGGCAATCAATGCGGGAATTTACATATTCCTGATGTTCCTTATTACGACCGTACACCAATCGTTCCGACTTTACCGCAGCGGAGCGATGCAGCCGGAGTCATTATCCAAACTGATACCGAATCATATCGGAGGCTGGCTGCTATACAGCGTTCCGCCCGCTTTTGTATGTGCCGTGTTGGGAATAATCCTATGGTCCGGCAGAAAAAACACGATATGGGGAAAACTGCTCCGTACAATGCCGGCGGTATTTTTGTTTGCGGAAACAGCCGTCCTTTTTTACACTGTTTTTGTTTATCACACAAGATTTTTTTCGGCATTAAGCGATCTTGTCTGCTTTCTTGCGTATTCGGTTATTTTTTTTAAACAGGCAGGAATCGACAGGCAATAATCTTTCGATTAAGCTTGCACAATTGTTTTTCGGAAGCTGCACAAACCTCAAAACGGCAAACAGGGCAGCTCCCGAAGGATTGTCCTGTTTGCCGTTTTCATTATTGCTTTGCAGAAAAGCCCTTGATATGTATATTTTCTGTTTTCCGTATTGCACATATTTATTCGGCGTGGTACAATAATTGAGGTATGCACAGCTAATGGCGCGGCTGCTCACTGCACCCGTATGTATCATGTTGTGTAAAATTAAAAAATCAGAGGAGAACTCACAATGAAAAAAATTACGGCGATTATCCTTGCTGCACTGATGCTGCTCAGCTTTGCGGCATGCGGCGGAAACAAGAAAGAACCTACTCCCGCGCCCGCCACAGAAGTTCCCGCGACGCCCACCGCAGAACCTACAGCGGAACCCACTGCGGAGCCCACGGAAGAACCCACTGCGGAACCTGCCGACAGTTACAATTACAACCAAGCCACCCGCGAATTCACAACCGACTTCATCAAGCTGACCGCACCCGAAGGCTACATGCTTATGGACATCGGCGGAATCGTTGCTTTTGCCAGCAGCGTGGATGAAAATTCACAGAATGCAGTCATTTACATGAACGCACCCATCGGCGATGACGCCGCAATCAATTTCAGTCAGTCTGTTGAAGAAATTGAAGCTTACTTTAAGGAAGCTTTCGGCGGAACCGTTTCCGACGACAAATGTTATAAACTGACCGTCGGTGATCATCCGGTAATTTATTATAAAACAACCGTCGATGTTGAAGATGTTCGTGCATACGTCATTGCATGCTACATCTACTCCGGTGATATGCTGACAATGTTCACCGCACAGCTGTATGATGCCGAATCTTTCGAGGCTTGGAACTCTGCCATCAATGAAATGACAATCAGCGGCGAACAGCTCGGTTCGGCCGTAACTGCCGAATAATCACAACAGCAGAATTTTACAAATTTCATAAAAAAGACCGCCGAATCTCTCGGCGGTCAATTTTTGTTCGTTTTTTTAACTTTTCAGATAAAGCCGATTAAAGCCGAACAGATTTTTGTTTCAATCCGCATTGCTTTTCCGCTCCGATGCGTGCATTTTTCAAAGTCCGATTCGGCGCATAAACCCGTCATACGTTTCCACGCGGTCGATATCGGTTTCTGCAACGGATTTCATGCTGTGCAGTTTGTTTGGAATCAGCCGCAAATTCGACACCGCACGCACGATCCACGCCAGCGGCAGCAGCCAATGCCGGCCCTGAAGGAAGGTATAGCGCGATTCGATTTGCCCCGCAGGCGGAAAAAGCATATTGCGTATCAATTTGCCCTTTGCAGTCTTCTTCGATTCCGAATTGCGCAGCTCTATCACTGCATGGTCACGGGAATGGCCGAACAGATCCGAATCCAGAGTATAGCAGAGAAGCTTTTTGATCGCCGCTTCGTCCGGCGGCGGAAGCGAGCAGCCGCATTCCGTGCCGAACCATGCGCTGCATGCATTCATCAGCGTATGAAAAAACCCGGTCAGCTGCAAAGCTGCCATCTCCCGCTCAATGGTTTCCATATTCAGCCGTGCGCTCTCATTCTTCATATACAGGGCAATATCCAAATACATTCGCAGCCCCGCTCCGCCGCCGTACAGATGCTTTGCAAGATGGCACACCGTATAAATAAAATGAAAATCCGAAGCAGGTCTGTACCGCAGCCCGTCATCCGGTTCCGCATACCGCCATGCGGCATCGAAATATGCTTTTAAATCGGCTCTGTTATCCAGATTGCCGTCCATTAAATTCGTGTGGATTTCATAATATTCCGCACCTTTAATGTAGGAATAAGTCGGCTCCCAGTTTTGTTTCACCGAATAGCCCAGCGAAAGCATCAGCTCGTGTACCTTTTGCCTGTCTTCCCGATGGATCAGCATGTCAATATCCCCAAACGTGCGCAGCTCCGGAACGGGATAAAGCTTTCGGAGATAATAGCCTTTAACGGGCATATGTGCAATACCCCGAACCGTAAATTCTTTTGATAAAGTTTCAAAGTCCACGCGGCGGTTCAGGTTGCCGACAATCGCACCGTACAAAAAACCGTCCAGTCGGCGGCAAACTTCCGAATCAGTCGAGAGCCTCCAACGCTTGTTTTCATACGCCAACACAGGCAGCATGTTCTGCTGTGCCGCCGCCCGCTGCAATTCCGCCATGTTCCACGGTTCTTCCGTTTTCGGCGCAGTGTCCTGCACAAAACTGCGCAGCAACGCCGTGAATTGTTTTTCAATCATTTGCCGATGCCCCCAGCCCTTACCTGATGCCATAAATCCGAAATTTGCGGATTCTTTCAAAGGCTTTCAAAGCGTTTAATTATTTCATCCGCGATTTCGCCCGGCGTTCTTCCGACGGTGTTTATGTGTTCGGCACGCATATCCCCGCATTGCGCATCAAGGCATGTTTGGATATTGTTCATGCACCAGCACTCCTCATCCTCTCCGCGCTTAATTATCCTGTCGTGAATTGTCTGCCGATCGCCGTCAAGAATAACATACCCGACCGAAATGCCGCCGTCCGTCAGCCGCTGAATGATTTCCGTATACGAAACATCAAGCACAAGCGTCATCGGCACAATAATATCTCCATCGTATTTGCTGCATATATCCTTCAACAGTTTGCAGTTCAGTTCCCTCCAAAGCGGGTATCCCTCAAAAATAATGCTGTGTTTGCATTCCTCGGGATAATTGTCCCTGACAGCATTGCCGACCTCCTCCGCATCAAATATATGCGCTTTCGGCAGCTTCGCCCTGAGCTGCTCCGCAACAGTCGATTTTCCGACGCCGTATGCACCGTTTATCCAGTAAATCATTGCTTTCCTCTTTCCTTAATGCTGCATGTATGCCTTGATATGCAATAATGCAGTTTGCTTAATTCAGTCCCGCAGCAGCGGCTTCCCGTGACAAGAGGACAACCGTCTCCACATGCCTTGGGACAATAGCGTGAATAAAAATGCCATTATCAACGCTGTTGTCTCGACCCACCTCGTAAAGAATATGCCGTTGAACAACGCATAGCTATAGGTTTCTGCAACAAGAAAATCATTCATTTGATTGTTCACTAAGAAAACTCACAATCATAGTAACCAGTGAATTAAATGTCTCTTCGGCTTTTTTTGCGAATTGTTGGGCGGAAACGGACATTCGACTTTCACCCATTGGAAATGATATAAATTTCCCGTAATAGTCAACAAACAGATTGTAAAGATTCACTATTTGTTTTGCTTTTGAAGCATTTTCTACATTGGAAAACTGATTGAACTCATAAAACAAATAGATTCTTTGCATACTATCTTGCAAGTTTTTTGACTCTTCATTAATCCTTTGTACATCACCTTTCCTTACAGCTTCTCTATAAGTAATCATATTTTGATATACGTTATAAAGTAATTCAAAAAAACCATTTGTTTTTATCGTTGTTTTTTTTGGCACTGAGACCAAAAAGCTCTCGATTTTATCTATTGATGCGTCAAAATACTCCGAATTTGCGGATACGCCTTGATAATACTCTATATCGTCGACAAATGGAAGGTTTGAGGGAAAAACAAATCCTCGTCCAAGAACAGGAACAATGTTTTTCCTGCTTTTTAGCGCATGTTCTATCTCTAACCTAACCCAATCTTTTGGATCTGAGCACCTATCCAACGCTTTTTCTGAAAGAACCAACAAAAAATCCTGACACTCTTCAATCACACTAAACAATTGCGTGTTAAACTTTCCACTGCGCAAAGATTCAACATCTAAAAAAACAGAGTAACCATCTTCTTTTAATCTGTATGCTAATAATTGCGCAAGGTTTTCTCCGGTAGCTCTGCGATAACTAACGAATACTTGATATTTCATAATATACCTCCATTATAATTTGTAATCATCACCTTGAAATTCAGGATACTCCGCCGCACTTTTCATATGCTGTCCTTCAAAGGCTTTTCCATCTTCATCGTAGGCTTTACCCCGGTCGATAATATCCTGCTGCTGTTTTTCGGTCCAATCTCGTGTACCTTCGCCCTCTAATACACGCTGCTGTTCCTTTTCCCAAGCAAGTCTGATTGCTTTACTCGCATCAGCTGTTCTTCTCGACATAGGATCACTCTCCTATCCCGAGCAAGTCATAAAGATCCTTCAGGAATGAATAAAAATCTTCATATGTTTCATCTTCTTCAATCCGTCTGCCTTCAAGATTGTAAATTGAGATTTTTTCCCCATCTCTCTCGCAGAGAATAGGATCACCTGTGGACAACGCGCCGATTACAATATGCTTGTCGTCAGGACAGTCAGCACTATTAACATCTATTATCGGCTTATGTTCAATACCATAAAACTGTACGCCAGCGGGCAAAAAACACTCGCCGCCATCAGAAAACGTTAACCACTCTCTATATTGCGTTGGGAGTTTTACGTTGTTTTCTTCCTCAAACCGGGTAATCTGTTCCTCGGTAACGCCATCGAAAAACGACATTTTCCCCTGTTCACTAATTGTATCAACTATATTTTTCAGTTTGTCCGAAATCATAGATAATAAACCTCCGTTACAGTACGAAACTGCACTCCACGCCGGGATTTCACACGGTAGCCGACAGAAATGATAACATCAAGATTATAGTAATCCACCTGATAAGTCTTACCGTCAGCGGCAGTTGTTGCAAAATTTGCAACAACTGCTTCTCGTTTCAATTCGCCCTCAGCGAAAATGTTCTTGATATGTCTGGAAATGGTAGACTTGTCTCTCTGAAACAGCTCCGCCATCTGGTCAATGGACAGCCAAACCGTATCGCCGTCAAAGGTCGTTTCGATCTTTGTCAAGCCATCCTCTGTGGTATAAATCATCATTTCAGAATTGTTCTGTTCATTCTCCCAGCGATCTATTGTCACTTCACCTCGTTTTCTGCCATTGCAGGAGCTTTTGCTCCTGCAATGGCGGTTTGGACACCTATTTCATGACAATTATATCATGCCGCTTTCACGGGTTCAATATCGTTTTCGTGAATATTCTTATCGGCAGCATCTTTTTCAGACACGGCTTCCTCTATGACGAGATCGGGCAGCGCGTCAAGATTCAGAACCACGGCATACTTTTCAATCAAATTTGCCAGCAAAGCGGCGAAGCCGCTCCATTCATCTACCATAGGCAGTCTCCCTCTCTTTCTCCGTTCTGTGCGTATATGCCGCCAGCACTCCCTTCGGAATGCGATCCAGTACGGCGACGGCATCCTCATAATCCCGATGCAGCTTGGCGTCAGCCAGCTTTTTCAAGGTGCTTTCCTGCGTGGCCTTGTCCAGCGACTGCTCCAACTGCTCTGTTTTCTTTTTCAGCTTTTTATTCTCGGCAGTTGTAGCCGTGAACGCCGTATTGTACTTTTTCAGTGTCGTGTGCATCTGCTCCACAGCCGGGATATACTTGTCCAAAAAAACGCCGATTTCTGCTGCTTTTCCCTTGGCATTGAACGCATTGACGCCTGAAAGCAATTCTTCCAGCTTGGCCTTCTGCTTGGTCAGGCGGGTCATCTCCTTGAACACCCTCGGCGGGATATGGTCACGTCCGGTTTCGCTGGCGCTCTCGCCGCGTTCCAGATCGGGATATTTTTTGACCATGTACTCCCAAAATTGGTCCTGCCACTGCGTCAGCTTTTTCTTGTTGCCTACGATTTCTTTGGCACAGAGCCGCCCATCCGCTGTCAGCGGGACAAAAGAAAGGTGCATATGGGGCGTTTTCTCGTCCATATGCACCACGGCGGATATAATGGTTTTCGGGTCTTGGTGTTCCCGGATAAAGTTCAGCGCCGCCTGAAAATAGGCTTTGATTTCAGCTTTTTTCTCGCCCTTGAAGAACTCCGGCGTAGCGGTGACGAGAGCTTCCACCACACGAACGCTGTCAGAGCGTGTGCTGCATCCGGCTTCTGCGATCTGCTTTTCGGATTCAGCCCTGTACTTCCTTTCGGGCTTTATAAGATGAAAATTCAAGTGTGTACGGGACGGATCAATATCGGGATTACTTGCGTGTTTTTCCTTGGTGCGCTCGTTATGAGCTTCAATGCCGCTGATCTCCGGTCCCTTGTATTTCGCGGTGCGGGTTCAGCACATCGGTAAGTGGAAAAGCTCAACACATAGGTAAGTGAA